>Ga0255456_1026_pt1 | contig 27652 bp, 28 predicted proteins | sample ANMaggQLBNCT01C7_FD_182646 | JGI IMG/M metagenome (GOLD analysis project Ga0255456, IMG submission 182646) | Sediment cell enrichment communities from methane seep in Santa Monica Basin, California, United Staets - ANME aggregate JGI... | ecosystem: Environmental > Aquatic > Marine > Cold seeps >...
AATTCGTGTCATTCGTGTTCTTTTATCTGGATACCAAACTTTTTTACAAAAGGTTTTTGCAAATCTTTATCAGCTTCTGAATATAATATGTTTGGACAGGTGAAAGAGAGAGGTCACGTGATTATTGGGTCTATGTCGGTTCATTTCTTGATTCGATGCAGCTCAGGATGTCGGCTAATATGGTAACTTTACGCTACTAGGTGAATTAAGTTCACCTATACTGTTCAAATACCATCGGCACGAGGTGAATGTTTACAATCTGTGGAGATCTTAAGGATCATGACATGGTGATATATTCAGCAATAGGAGATTTATAGGTGTGTATTTGGTAATAATGGGAAGTGGATAATATTGGCCAGTTATCGGACAGATGTACTTATTTTATCATTGATCATAATGATTGAGATCATATTGGTTTCAGGCTGTATAGATCAAACAACATCTCCAGAAAATATTGGATTAGATAATGACAGTTTAGCCAATATTACTTCAACTTTCAAGGATTTGCCTGAAGTCCAATATTTTTTAACGGTTTATCCAAATACTACTATTAACACTTCCCCTCTAAGTGGAGGTGAAATTGAGGCCGCCAGCAATACGAATTTGAAACGTGAAGGAGAAAATTCACTAAAAGCATTGTATATTATCTCGATACAAGAAAAAAACAGCAGCATTGTTTCTTGTTTCGACGATGCGAATAAATTAGTTAGCATCAAGGTCCAAAATCCCCCGATGATTGAAGATACATCTGAACGGTTGTTGTCCTATGATAATTTAACCTTCAATATCATAAAGATCGATTCCAATATCTATGTTACCTTTACGGGTGGCATGCATGCTGACAAAGTAGATTTTCTTACAGTAGATGGTTATAATGCATTAGGGCATCAATTTGAACCCCAAACTCTGGGGAAAGAAGACGCTAAGCCAGATGACATTATTTTTAATACTATTGTATTAGAGGGCGCCTGTTCCTCCTGTTGGAAAAATTTTGTCGTGATTTTTGCTACATTCACAAATGGGGATAAAGAGGTTATACTGAAGGCTCATATATAGATGGTATTTTTGGAAAGGCTCAATACATCGTGAACACTTTTGATGTCTATTCTATTTAATGCATCCTTTGTGATGCATCATGAACACTGATGAAAAAGAAAGAATAGTTGCCGTAAATCAGTGTGTGAAGGGCGAAAAAAGAACAGACATTTGTAAAAACCTGAATCAATCAAAGGGTTGGCTTTCCAAATGGGTTAATCGATACAAAACTGGCCAAGAGGATTGGTACAAGTCCAAATTAAAAGCACCTAAAAATCCTGGGAAAATGACAAGGGATGAGATTGAAAACGCGGTTGTGAATATCAGAAAAACTTTGATGGACGGTAACGAACACGAATATAAATATCTTGGTGTGGGTGCTGATACAATTCAATATAGGATGCACAACCTTGGTTTTTCAGACGGTGACACATCTTCGACCTCAACAATAAATCGAATTGTCAAGAAACACAAGCTGAAGGTAAATAAGCGCGAGCGATATAAACGGGTCAAATCCAAAAAGAGATACACAATCCTAAATCCAACGCGAATCAATGAGATGCATCAGGTAAACTTTGTTGGTCCGCGATTTATCTGGGGATACGGTGCATTTTCCTCACTCAATCTTATCGATGTAGTCAGTAATCAGGTTCATATCGAGCAGAATATTTCTAAAAGTATGGATACTGTGATTGCTTTTCTCATCCAGTATTGGAGTAATAACCCGATTCCAAGATATCTACAGGTCGATAATGGAATGAACTTTATTGGGGACTTTATACACCCGCGCAAATTCAGTCGTTTCACAAGACTTTATCTTTATATTGGCATTGAAGCTGTTTTCATCGCGCCCAGAAGCCCGTGGATGAACGGGAGCATCGAGAATTTCAATAAATGGTTTGGAGAGAAGTTCTGGGTTAAAGAGATTTTTGCAAATCTGGAAGATATGCGCACAAAATCTGGATGTTGCTGCACTGGTAAAAAAAATTAGGTTATGATGTGAATGAAGAGATCAGACCAATTCGAGATGATATTTGGAAAATTTGATGATTTGTTCACGATGTATTGACACCTTCCACATAATAAAATGACTCCCATAGTACTTTGGTTATTTATGCTAACTTATTAATTAATATATTTCTATTAATTATCAAGTAATTATAAACAACAATGTTATCAATTAGCATCTAAAAAAATTATTTTCCATTAGATTTGAAGTGGATACAAATTACACAAAAATACGACCTCTTCCATCTTTAAAATGTGCTCTTTAGCTTTCCTTTTAATGGTGGTCCTTATTTCACTTGGATTTAATTAAAAAGAAAGCCTACAAAGCCTTGTAGAATGGTTATATTGGGGAGGGCGTTATTTATGAATTCAATTTGGTTATAGATTCTTTACTAATTATAACCCATTCTTTTTCCAGTTTTGGATTCGAATCTTCAAATATTATCACACTATTCCTGTTAATGTCTGCATACCTTATGTGGCCGTCAAACTCATACTCTGCCACCCAGTGGTACTGGCCTTTTACTAGTCTTGCACCTATCACCCCGGCAGGTATTCCCTTTGCCTCCAGTATTGATGCAAATGCCACTGAAAAGTCTTCACAATCGCCGGAGTTGCCATGGGTAAGGTAGTAATCAGGGTTTTGCCACAGGTCACTGCGGGGCGGATTATTGAATAGTTCGTCATCAGTGATGTAATTGAAATCTACCGGACTGTTGTTATGCTTCCACAACAATGCATCATCAGTGAGTATGGTGTTGCTGGCATACCATACCACGACGTGATTCCCTGGCATTATGTATGTGCTGGCATCTTCAGGATACAGTATATGGTTAGTGAGGTTAAATGTGCCCATGGGCCGCAGTGAGGTTTCAAAATCCGGGATGTTCAACTGCAAGGTACTGTTTTGGGATTCACTGTCATTTTGTCCGTCTTTATCGAAATCGGCCAGAGATGGCTGGTAACCGGACACATCCATCCCAAAAGAGCCTCCCATCCCGCCATTACTTGCCTCTGTCGTAACTGCTAAATGTGAGTTAAATGTTATTACAATCGGCACCAGAGCTATTAGTAACAAACATACAATGGATTTAAAAGTCATTTTTTCGTTTTGAATCAGTCTTGTTTTTCTGGATGTATCAGACGTAGGTCAGATCATCACCATCATCATCATATTACATATAAGTAATCTTCATATATATTACTTTGCATGCGCCCACTAGTAGTTTATCATAGGGGCGCAGAGTATTGTAAATCCAAACAATAAGGTGCCATTATATTGACATGTGGTACTGTTGGTTGCAGATGCCAGACCAATCCTAAAGCACTTCATGGTCCATACTACGAATGGACACGAAAGGTTCTGGGTAAAACGGTCTCTGTAATCTTGATTTTTACCACATATGCAGTACAATCAAAAAAGAAGAAATATTTAGGGGGAAAAATAGTTTCATATGTATACTCCAAAGGTAAAAGTTGCTTAACTGCTTGTCCGTTATTTGGGGTGCACTCCATTATAGGACTGGGCATCTTCAGGATACAACATATAGTTGTCCCGGACCAATCTCCCCATCGGCCTGGGCACGGTGTTAAACCCGGGCATATCATATGTCTGCTCTCATAAACAGATCCGTCATATCCCTGCAGCAAATCCCCAACTGATGCGGCTGCATGCTACCCAGAACCGGATGGGGCAGAATATGTACCTGACCTGAAATTGCTGGTATCAACAATGGTGGATGATAGTGAAAATAAGATTGATACAACTAGCACCGATGCCAGGAATAAATCAACTGTGTTGGGTCACAAAACCATTTTTTCAGGGGATATTCGTTTCAATTTAACAGATAAGGGGTTTAATGTACCACATCATCAATATTATGTATCCACTTCAAAAAGCATGGTATTTTGACCGGATTTACAGGATTTACAGGATATTAATGTTGCCTCGTATCCTGTCGATCCTGTCGATCCTGTCTAATAATTTTTAAATTACCCTTAGATTTGAAGTGGATACAATATTATTGTTACATAATGGTCGATCTTATTTCCATCCAAATTTATAGATGTATAACATATTAGAAATAAAAACAAAGTTCAACTGATTTGATTCGAAAGGTAGCGGCCTGACATAGTGCCAATTTAAAAACTTCTCTATACCTCACATGAATATATGCAGGGGTGGATGACGAACCCGGCCAAAGTAAACTGGATTGAACCCGATCAATAAAAGGGTAACAATGTTTCTTACTATTGTAACTCATAAATATATAACTTCAAAACCGAAATATACTCGTATGGGTGAAACTAAAGAAATTTTCATAGATGTGTTGCAATACATTGGAAAGAAAAAGTTTATCAATCCAAAAAAAATAGCCATAGATCTAAATTTAAAAGAGAATAAAATTAAGCCGATAGTAGATATCTATCTAAAATACAAATTCATAGACTACTCTGACAACCATCAAACATACCATATAACAAATGTGGGTAAAGATTACCTTAATATTAAAAGTTGAATATTAGAGATAACCCAACTCACTATTCAATCATGATTTCCTGTACTTTGTCCAAAAATTCGCGCCCTTTGTCTGTGATCTGGTAATGTGTTTTTGGGTTTGTCGATTCTATGAACCCATTCTTCCCAAGAAAGTCAAGATATTTCCCTGCCAAAACAAAGTTGAGGTTTGCCCCATAAACGATCCGCGTTTTATTGGCACCACCTTTGGTAATCTTTAAAATAGCCACTGTTATATCTATCTTGCTTCTTCTAATCCTCTTTTTCTTATCGCCATTCAAATTAATATCGATAACCCCCAAAATCATTGCAAATAATGTTATTCCAACTCCATCTATTGGCATGCTATAGTCTTAATTAGACTTTAGCTCAATAACTATCTTCGATTGAACCACCCTTTCAATGACCCACACTGGTAGTTGCCAAGTTATATTGAAATAACATTTGGTAACAATTTTAATTCGAATTAATCATACTTATATTTAACTATTTAAAATATCATGCTTATCATAAGCGTGATGGCAAGTGCGTATCATTTTTGGCACACGGCCTAAATTTCTACTTACGGGCGATGTGTGTACGGCAACCCCCACGGATGCCCCAGAATTCATTTCGGGGGTGGGAAGGGTGGGGCTCTGACTGTAGAAATCTACGATGCATTCCTGGAGAATTATCCAGGCATAAAGCTATATATGTCTGGTTTAGACAATATAGCTGGAATATCAAGAAAATGCTCACTTCGTTCGCATTTTCTAAGCCTGCAGGAAAGTATATACTTTCCTATACGTTCAAAAACCAGGCTTTTCCGATAAGTCTCACTGGTAAGGATCAATTATGTCATTGAAAAACAGCACCGCCATTGTACTGGAAACCTGCATGGCAGTGAAGCCTGGAGAAGTTGTACTGATAATTACAGATACTGCTACACATCCTTCAATCGCCAATACATTGTATGACAGGGCTGTAGAGCTGGGCTGTGACCCTATATTGATGACCATGGAGCCCAGGGGGGTACACGGCCAGGAGCCACCCAGGGCCGTAGCAGAGGCAATGGCCGCTGCCGACGTGGTACTGGCACCCACCAGCAAATCGCTGACCCATACCCAGGCTAAGATCAATGCCAAAATGGCTGGCGCACGTATAGCCACCATGCCCGGGATAAGCCTTGAGATGATGGGATCGGGCGGCATTACTGCCGATTTCCTTGCTATAAGGGATACGGCTTATGAACTGAAATCCAGGCTTGACAGTGTGAATGAAGTGAGGATCACCACAGACCTTGGTACTGATATTATTTTTAATGTAAAAGGATGTGACTGGAGGGTTGACCATGGTATCTGCCATGAACCGGGTTCGTCCAGTAACCTGCCTGCCGGTGAAGTGTTCGTGGCCCCGAAAAGCGGCAATGGCGTTTTCGTAGTGGACGGTTCCATGGGCGGGCTTGGCATCCTGAACTCGCCCCTGACCATCAAGATCGAAGACGGGCAGGCCACTGATATTTCCGGTGAGGGGGCCGGGCAGTTCATTAACATGATCGATAGTGTTGGACCACCGGGCCGCAACCTTGCAGAACTGGGTATCGGTATCAATCCTAAAGCACATCTCATCGGCAATGTACTTGAGGATGAAAAAGTGGCTGGCACCGTCCATGTGGCCCTGGGTGATAACAGCGCCTTTGGCGGGGACGTGGTGGCAGGCATACACCTGGATGGTATCATTACCGGACCCACTTTATATCTTGATGGTGAACCCATGCAGCTTCCGGGTTGATGTGATAGCCGGGAAATAATTCGTGCTGATATTTTGCAGGACCTTGATGAGTACTTATCAGGGACAATGGACATATCAGGGACAATGGACATATCAGGGACAATGGACATATCAGGGACAATGGACATATCAGGGATAGTGGACATATCAGGAATAGTGGATAGTGAATATAGGTATAGACCAGTGGTATATACCTGTATGTTGATGTGGAAAAAACAAGATTTAGGATTAATATAAATAATTTAAAGTTGATAAGATATACATTAAATAAACGAACAAACAGGGACAATTTCTTATGCTTAAAAAAAGTCTGATAATCCAAAGCGCAGTAAATATCGCTGAGGAGATATCTGCGTCTGCCATAATAATAATGTCAAACGAACTGCCCATTGATATTGATACCGACATCCCTGTCCTGTTCGCTTCCACATCTGCAATGATGGCTGCCGATCATCTCCTTGAAGCCGGGAATGTGGAAGAAGGAAAAGATTCCACCAGGCGGCTCCAGGCCATCTCTGAGACCCTTTATTATAAAGGAACATTGGGGTCAGAACGTATAAGTGATGCTTCAGCTATTGCATTTATTGCTAACATACTGGCAGCAGACCACATAGTGGGCATCGTCTCACACGGCGAAACAACCAGTATTGTCGTGCATGACCTGAAAGCCAATCCTGTAGTTAAAGAACTAAGGGCATGCTCGGAAAGGGTCAACCTGAATACCTTAAAATCAATCCTGATGATCGCAATGGACCTGGGCGCATACGGCAGAGAAGGAAAACCTGTAGGTACTGCTTTTATAATCGGTGACATGGAAGAGGTAATGAAACGTTCCCACCAGCTTGTGTTGAATCCCTTTTTTGGCCATCCTAAAGAAGAACTCAATATCCGCGATCCTGTAAAATGGGAAACTGTTAAAGAGTTTGCCCAGCTTGACGGGATATTTGTCATGGACAGCCAGGGGTATATCCATGCAGCCGGACGGTATCTGGATGTTGATGCAAGGGAAGTGGAGATGGTTAAAGGACTGGGCGGTCGGCACGCTTCAGCCGCGGCCATCACACGGGACACGGAAGCCGTAGCAGTTACTACATCTGAGAGCGATGGCATGGTCAGGGTCTACAGGGATGGTATCCAGATAATTGAGATCGATCCCAGGGCCTCAAAAGTATCTCGATACAAGTAGGACCGGGTGTCAACATACCATGGTAAACAGAATACTAAAAATTCTACTCCTGGCTGCCCTGATAATGATGGTATTCACCTCATATGGATGTCTGGAAAGTAAAGAACCAAAACAAATTGAAATTGACCCTGGTGATATTTCTGCATATGAATTCAGTGTGCCGGAAGGTAAATTCACCAATTCCTCTACATTTTTTTTGTATACCAACAAGACAGTGAGGGCCATCAACACTGTTGTGAACGCACCAAGACTGGAGGTAGTTGTGCCAAAAGACATTTCAGGTGTCAAGTCTGAAAAGGGACCAGGGATCGATAATCTGGTGATCATTGGAAATACCGGCAACTCGATGGTCTTTTCAGGTATTAATGAATTTTCCAATATCTCCCACAATGTATCATATTCTGAATCCAGTCAAAATAAAAAGATACAGTTCGAATTTGCTAACACCATAAACGGTTATGTTGCGTATACTTATTACTGGGAACAGGGCCAGTTCTACCATATCCTTTCCAGGAACGAGACCGTCAACGTGGTGCTGCCCCAGGGTTATGATACAGGTAATATGATCTTTGGTCCCACAAAACCAAAACCGGACAGTAAACAAATCGATGATAAGAACAGGATATGGCTGGTCTGGGATAATCCCAATCCAGAACGTCAGTTAATCAGTGTAAAATATTACAAATCATCACTGCCCACCATAATGGGATTCGTGGGCCTGGTGCTATTGGTGGCGTTTTTAGTCACGGCAATATATTTTAAAAATGAGATACGTAAGTTACATAAAAAACGGGAAATTATAGAGAAAGATAAGGATAATTAATCAGATCACGAACTCCATGCCATCTACACCCAGCGGCCATTCTTTGACGGCCTCAGCGTGAGGTGGGAACATGTGGCTGATATGGGTGAACACCACTTTTTTAGCACCGAGACGTCTGGCAAGTTCGGCGGCTTGTTTGGCGTTCAAGTGTTTGACCAGGTTGATGCCAGGGGGAACGATGGCATCTATTATCATCAGGTCTGCATCCCGCATAATATCCTGGCTGGCCTCAGGTATATCCTCGTTGGTATCCCCGGTTATCACTACTTTCCTGTCACCCTGCCGGATCATAACACCTGCCGATTCCTTTAATGGCGGGTGATTGACAGGGAACAGGGTGAACTCAAGACCCGCTAATTCGAAGGGTTCCAGAGGCATTACCTCATTCCTCACAGGTTTCAGGAATCCCAGGTATTGCAGGATATACTCCAGGGTGTCTTTTTGCCCATATACAGGGACATGGTTCTGGACACGGTGAAAATCACCAAAACCCGCATAATGGTCATAGTGGGCATGGGTCCAGATAACGGCATCAACATGATCCAGTCCGTGGGATATCATCTGGCATCTCAGGTCCGGGCTGGTATCTATCAGCACCAACCCCAAAGGACCCTCAACTAATACCGAGAACCTGAGTCTCTGGCTGGGACCGCCATCAAGTGCGTCCTGGCAGGTAGGGCAATGACATCCGATCTTAGGTGTCCCGATAGCATCCCCTGTGCCCAGCAGTATGACTTTCATAATTCTTCTTCAGCTATGTATTTCAATGAAGTCCTCTTGTTGAACTCGCCTACTGCCCGGATCAAGTCGTCCTGATTCAATGCCATACGGTCGGTCATCAGGGCGTTCAGGACACTTTCCCTAATTACCAATCTCAGGTCAGAACCTGAATAACCTTCTGTTATTGCCGCGATCTCCTCAGTATCGAACTGGCCCTCTATCTCACTCAAGATGATCTTCAGGATCTCATGGCGCATCTCCTTATCTGGCAAGGGGAAATCTAAAATATCATCAAACCTTCTCCATGCGGCACTGTCCAGAAGCTGTGGGTGGTTAGTGGCACCGATTAGCAGGACATCATGCTTTACCAGGCTGATCTCGTCAATGGCCTTCAGTAAGGAGTTCACAGCCCGTTTCAGGGCTGCGTTTTCGTCAGATGAGCGGGTCTTGGCCATGAAATCGAACTCATCAATAAAAAGGATACACGGACTCATCCTTTTTGCCAGTTCGAACACCCGGTCAATATTTTTGGCAGTCTCGCCCAGGTACTGGTCAGTGATCATGGATAGCCTGACCTCTAAAAATGGCAGTTTCAATTTGGCTGACATGGCCCTGGCAGTGGAGGTCTTGCCTGTGCCTGGTGGGCCCACAAATAACAGTTTACCTACCTCTACAAGGCCAATCCTTTTCAGGTAGTCTTTGAACTGTATGGCCTTGACCATCTTTTCCACTTCATCCTTCTGGTCCTGGTTAAGTACCAGCTTGTCAAGGGTCTGCTCGATCTCCTCCGGCACAGTTATATGTACAAGTTTAAGCAGGTCTCCAGCTTCCTTTTCAGTGCTGATCTGCGCTATAAGTGAATCAACCCACTGCCGGCTGACCTCCTTTGGCTCATTTTGTCCAATTGCTGCTTCATAACTTACATCAAGGGAATCATAATTTTCATAAAATTGTGCAAGCACCGGATTGTTCTCGATATATTCCACTCCATGCTCATGTTTGGCCAGCCATTTGACACCGATGTCAAAAACGGTAGGTCTTATTTTCTGCCCGAACTCCTCATATTCCATAAATGGCAAGGAATTCGCAATCTCCTTGGGGTCATGAATATCAAGAAGTTCTTCCAGGTCCATGGCAGTGACATTCATAGGCCTTAGTACTGTTTTTTCTTTTATGTCCCAGTAGTGTTTCCTGAGTTCAGAGGGGAGGTCGTCTGCTTTCAAATCCTTGTTCCTGTTATATATCTCGGCTGTCAGGACCAGGGCGGTCGTTTCCAATTTTTTATCATGCATCAAGCATCAAATCCAAATTATAAAGTAAAAACTCTATATGGGTTGTATTGAAGGAAATAATTTTCGAATCATTCCTGGATGATCGAGGAGAATAATTTTCGAACAATTCAAGGATGATTGAAGAAAAAAAGGAAAAAACAGGACAATTATAAAGTAGAACCTTTTTCCAGTAATATCGCTGAAGTGTTGTCCCTGCAATGTGGTAATAGTATACGAATATTAAATAAATATAATCTATAAAATCGTAATAAATATTTATTAGTTGGTTGTTTACTTTATTGTATACTTTATTGGTTTATCTCATTTTCCGCTTTTTCTGCAAGCTGGTTCATTCGTGCAGACGTCCTTCCAGTACCTGAAAATTCGTCATCTGATATCACACTTGCAATTTCGCCACCTAAAACAAAAATGGCATGTTTATGCTCAGCCTTACTCCTATGAACATGAACCGGACTTATACCCAAGTTATCATAAATATTAAAACCATTGTCCGATCCATTTTCTTCAAAGTACTTTTTCATCTGCGTCATTAGAGTGTGAAGCTGGATTAGTTCCTCTTTGTGCATTTATTCCAATCCTCCAATGTAATTGACAGTTTATGTGGCCTACGCGTGTCTTCCACATTACGTTTAATCCTTGTACTGACCAGTACAAAAAGGGTTTTGTAGGAATGTGACTTCCTATCAATCCACCTTAAAGTTTTCTAAATAATTCTCACGATTAATTTGAAAAATCACCAGAACGCAAGATTAAAACATATTGTTTGCTATTAACTTCAATAGATGCCATATGCAGTATATGACCGGGATGCATTTGTAACACGCACTGGTCTGGGTCCTGATATGCAAGTGCTAAACATTGGCCCGGATTATATTACGGCAAGCCAGGTTGCAAAAAGTGTGGAAACAGCCGTAGCTGTTGCTGTTCCGGATACCGGGCAGGCCCAGGGCATACGCAGTACATCAACAAACAATGTGGCCCCTGTCGTCACAAAATACAGCCATCAGCCCTTCAAGGGCAATTCTTTTGACATTATCTTCTCATACCATGCCGTGAACTACATACAGCCAGGCGAAGTTCCCGGATTACTTAGAGAGGCAAATCGCATATTGAAAGAGAACGGCAGGTTTGCATCAATGGTCTGGTCGCAAAAACCCACCAATAAGGCCCAGTCCTCACATTTGATGTTGCTTGAGATTCTTGAGAAGCTGGGGATGTTGTATTTACACAAATTTGATGACATATCCAGATGGCTGGAAGGAGCAGGGTTTGAAGAGATAACTATGGAGCTGGTGAACCGGAATATAACAGTTCCGGATAACTGGGTACGTACACACTTGAAGTGGCTGGAACGCGGTACGGACCACTATTCAGGGAAAAAAGTAACTGTCTCCCGGGATATTGAAAAAGCAATTGAGGATTATAAAATACATGTGAAGGAACACGGTGAGTAATTACTCCCATCCATACAGTTTACGGCCCGGCGCAGTGCGGTGCTCCTGGGTATTGACATTCTATAAGGTAAGTGCCCCACTATGTAAGTGCACTATCATGTAAATGCCTATTATGTAAATGCAAAAATTGAAGTATGAAACTCACAAATAAGGAGCTTACAAAATAAAACGAGGATTTGATTTTGTTTCCAACTAAAAAAGTACAATCTCTAACAGGTCAGAAAATCCAGGTTGAAGTGAAAGGGGGCAAGCACATCCTGGAAGGCACTTTAGAAAGCGCCGATGAATATCTAAATATGCACTTAACAAGTACGGTTGAGATCGTTAACGGTGAAAGATCTACTTCCCTGGGGTCTGTGGTATTGCGGGGTAACAACATTATTATCATCAATCCGATTGAGAATTAGGGTTCCGGGTCAATGTTGAATATAAAAAGGTGGTGTGCTGTACTTTCATGTCAGAAGAAGAAATGATCGAACTTATAAAATCCAACAGGGAAGGCATCCTGCAAAGCGATGTCAGGAAAAGCCTTGGAATAGACAGCAAGAAGTGTTCAAGGCTTGTTAGTAAACTTATGAAAAAACACCTGATACGCAGGGAGCCTGAACTGGCCAAGGGCAGGAACACTTTCAGGTTGTATCCCCTTACATTTTCCGGTCCCGGTGAAAAACATACAAAACTTCTTGCTAAGGGTAGGTTCAGCCCATGTACTGGTTGTACCCTGGATTGTGCCCCTGAAACCTGCTACCCGCTAAACGAGTGGGTATATGCCGTTATTGAAGAAGAATCTTGAAGGCTGTATCCACGGCAAGCCCGGGGCTCTTTGCAGTTACTACTCCTTCAATATCCCATCCGCCTGCAAGTGACACAATGGTTTTTCCCATTTTCAGGCCCAGGGCGATCTCGCACAGGGTGCCGTATTCCCCTGCCACTGCTATCAGGATGTCTGATGAGCTGACTACGATGGCGTTTCTTGCATGGCCCATGTTTGTTACTATTGCTATGTCCACGTAAGGGTTGGCATCCTCTTTGCGGGAGGTGGGCACTATCCCAACTGTTGTCCCGCCGACATCCTTTGAGCCCTGGCATGCAGCCTCCATGACGCCGCCCAGGCCCCCGCATACCAGTACCGCACCCCGCTTGGCAATCTCCTGGCCGACTATGTATGCGGCTTGTGCTTCTTCCGGGGTGCATGTGCCTGCCCCGATAACGCCCACCTGGAATTTTCTTTCCTGTGTCATGATATGTTATATCCTGCGCTGGGGTCAACGACCCCGGACGCCGCTAACGCTCTGTCGTGGGGCATCATGGTGGATGCTCTGATATTTTGTACTAATTATTTGATAGATTTTAACATTTCATTCAGACGCAATCCGTTCAATTTAAAGTATATAAACCGATGGTTAAAATAATTGTACAATATCCTCTACATTTTGCATGTACCATGCTACACCCAGTCCAAGAGGTTCACTGGTGCCATCTGAAAGAGGAATTGAATAAGTCCCTGAATGAATTCCAACAATATAATATGGATTACCAGTCACGATATGCGTATTACCCTCAATGTCAACCCAGTTACTTTTAGGTTTTGTAATCACAGGACTACCACTTGTTCCTGGATGTAAATTAGCGTCAGTCAAAAAACAAGGGTTCCCGCGAAACGGGACACCATATGGACTAGCTATCATAGCGTTTCTAAAAACCGGTAAGTTATATTGGTTATCAAAAAAACCACGTGGGTATCCCATAATAAAAACATCTTCACCAGGGTCTAATACGTAATTGGAAGGTAAGAACAATGATGGTGACCATGCTTTTATGATAAACTGTGTTTGGATAGAATATGAATCAAGTTCAAGAATAGCTATATCAACTAATTGATTTGAAGGATGATTTTTCCAAAGAGTCTCTCCAGAAGACGAATAAAGAGGAACATCATATTCAATATTATTTAGGAGATTCTTTGCGTCTTGGTGAAGAAACAGTCGTAATTTATCTGGAATTGTATCCGATTGTTCATTTAGAACCACATGACGATTTGTAACAAAGAATAGTTTATCATTATTACTGTAAAAGAATCCAGTTGCAGAACCAATAACAGATTCGTTTCTAATTTGTTGAATATATGCCACTGTAGTAACTATTTGATTAATAGGCATTTTCATCACTTCTTTTCATAATTTTGACTTTATTCCATAAATAAAAGAATTACGTTCAACTTATAATTTTCTTTCCTATATGTATCTATCATCACCATTTAAGATTTTATTTTATATTACATTTTCCTGAGCATGAACTTCCTATCTCACAGTAACCAGTATACACCGGACAAGATATAACGTGGCCTGTATAGCGATTTTCAAGACTATTGAGGTTGTCCAATAATTCAAAATAGGACGGAAAAAAAGTGCAAATAAGGGTTTAAATTCAAAAATAAGAGATAATTTTAAGATCAAACACAATTATGGGTCGCCCCCATACCATATAAAAATCATTAATGTGAAATGTTGCTGTAATACATACACTCATCCTTTGAAAATATTGGTATCTCGCAATTTTTGTCTGCAATACCATCCAGTCCCCTCACAACCACTGCGGGAATCCCCTCCCCTGCCTCACCCATGATTAGCTGCGCCGCAGATACCAGGTTGTCAGCCGTGGCCTTGCTGGTAATAGTAAGCTCCTTCCCGAACAGGTCCTTTGACCCCCGTGCATCCTCCACAGGACGCAGGCCCGAACAACCCAGTGCTATCCCAACACACCCGAGCCGCATAGGCTGCGTACGGCTATCACCCACAATAACACCCAGGCGGCAGCCAAAGGCTTCCTCAAGCTGCTTTTTGATACGATCAGCACTTGATGCCGGGTCCTCAGGCAGCAGCACCACACAGTCAGGCGGTGCGTTGGAACCATCTATCCCGGCATTGGGCGACAGGTTGCCCTTAGTAATGGTGAGTACTGCACCAGGCACACCCCCGATGATCTCATCGCACTCCCCAAGTATCAACTCCATTTCCCTGGGGTCAACAGCATACTTTAGCCCCAGTTCACTGGCTTTTTCCCCTATCTCAACATCATTCAGGTCAAACAGCCTGCCTTCGGCAGTGGCCACAGCCGATTCGGCCAGCACCACAATATCGTCGTTCATGATGGTCATACCGCTTTCCCTGATTGAGCTTATGAGTACGCCCCCCATATCATCGCCCGGCTCTATCAGCGGCGTCTTTATCCCGAATAATTCCAATTTATCTGGCATGACCATCCATCTCAGTTACTATTAATCCTATTATTCCCATCAAGAAAATCATGCATAATTGTAAGGGCGCAGAAATCCCCGCACATCGTACACGGTCCTTTTTCAGGACACATGCCTGATGCCTTTTCAGGCTCGATGGCATACTGCATCTGTCCGTCCCAGTCCATGACCGCCCTATGTTTTGCCAGTTCCCTGTCCTGTAGTCTGGCATCGAACTTGATGGAATCACCAATATGTGCGGCAATGCGAAATGCCACCAACCCTTCCTTCACATCATCCACCGTAGGCAGCCGCAGGTGTTCCGAGGGTGTGATATAGCACAGGTAATCCGCACCCGCACCCGCAGCCATGGATGCACCCACTGCCCCTGCAATGTGGTCATAGCCTACAGCCACATCAGTAGGCAGCGGTCCGGCCACGAACAACGGGAAATCCCCGGCATCTTTGTGGTATCTGACATATCCGGCCACCTCTGATGCACGCACATGCCCACCCATACCTTCCACAATTACCTGGACCCCGGCCTGGTTTGCCTGCCTGGCCAGTCTCATGTTTGTCAGCATCTCCTGGTGCTGTGGAGAATCGGGTGCATCGTGGATGCAGCCGCTGCGCATAGTATTGCCAAGGGATAGTATCACATCATTCTCCTTCAGGGTTTCCAGGATATGATCAAAATTATCTATGAAAGGGTTGCCGCATTCATTAGTAAGCATGTAGATACTGGTAAAAGAGCCGCCCTTCGATACCATACCCATGATACGGGGATGGCCTTTTAATTTCTCAATGCAGTCACGCTCTATACAGTGCAGGACCACAGAGCTGACGCCTTCATCGACCTGCTGTTGGATATTATCCAGCAAGTGGTCTTCGGTCATGGAGTAGATACCCTGTTGGGCCACTGACTGGTATATGGGTACTGTGGTTACAGGCAGTGTGGTATGCCGGTAGATGGAACGCCTGATTGCGGGGATGTCCCCGCCCATTGACAGGTCGGTCAGGGTATCAGCTTTGTATTTTTCTGCCACCATGGCCTTTTCAAGTTCTTCTTTCGGGTCGATCATTGCACTGGAAGTGCCGATGTTCACATTGACCTTGGTGGTGGCACCCTGGCCTATTGCTACTGAGGCCAGCCCTCGGGTCATTATGACCAGACTACCCTCTGCCACCCTGGCACGGATCACTTCAGGGTTGATACCTTCACAAGACGCCACATCTTTCATCTGTCTGGTAATAACGCCATTTTTTGCCAGTTCTACTTGTGTTTTTCCGTTTTTCATTAGTCTCACTTATGTTCATTTTTAACGTATAGGAAAGTATAAACGCATTTCGATATCGATATCGATATAGGCAATTTTCTTCGTTTCAATCAAATCTTTTGACAGGATTTACAGGATATACAGGATTGGATCGTATCCTGTCAATCCTGTTTATCCTGTCTAAAATTTTCATTTTCTTGAAAAAAAAGTTCAATCCAGGCCGCACATTTCAAGCAGCCGCCTGGTGTTCCCATGTCCGCCGATCGGCATGATATGTATGCCCTGGCAGTTGGTCCTGATATCGGCTATGGTCTTTGCCGCAATTCTCATTCCTTCTAATGCAGGATCTGCCGCTGCTTCCATTCTACTGATTGCTTCATCGGGTATGTTTACACCCGGTATCTTCTCGTTCATGAACCTGGCATTTTGTGCGGACCGTAAAGGTATGATACCGGCAATGAGTGGTATTCCTGTATGTCTGGCAGCATCTGCGAACTCATTGAACACCGCCGCATCGAATACTGCCTGGGTCTGGATGAACCTGGCTTTGGCCAATACCTTCTTGTTAAGCTTGAATAATTGCGGCCCAAGCGGCCTGGCACCCGGATTTGCCACTGCACCGGTGCATAGGGAAGTGGGGCTGTTGAGGGGCTTATCCTGGAAATCTGACCCATTGTTCATTTTTTCAATAAGTTGTAACAACTGCACAGAATCCAGGTCAAACACAGGTTTTGTTGAAGGCATGTCACCCATGGTCGGGTAATCACCTGACATAGCCAGTATATTGTGTATCCCAAGCGCATGGGCCGCCAGCAGGTCAGACTGGAGTGCTAGCCTGTTACGGTCCCGGCACGTCATGTGCATGATGGTCTCAAAACCCATCTCCCCAAGTTTGTGGCAGAGCACTATTGGTGACATGCGCATCATTGATCGCTGGTTATCTGTGACATTCACGGCATCCACCAGTCCCTGTAGTAGTCTGGCCCCGGCCAGGGCACCTGAAATGTCAGTACCCCTGGGCGGACTTACCTCGGCAGTAACTACGAATTTCCCTGACCCCAGTACATCAGCAAATCCCATCTTACAGCCTCCTGTCATGGTTCACGGGCGGTCTTATGCCATCCATTAACTGCAGCATACCCCTGCTTTCCAGTATATCGTATATCTTCGCCCAGATACATTCACGCTCCCCTACCTCGCAGTCTCCATCAATAGAGCCGCCGCAGGGTCCGTTCACCTGGGATTTCGGGCAGCCTGATTTTGGACACAATCCGGCATAGAGCCCCACATTACAATCCCCGCACATAACGCAGAAATCCTCTGAAATCTCATCCTTTAGTGCACTTCCAAGGGATGTAGTATCCAGGCCGGGCAGTACGGGTTTTCCAGAGATACGGCCCAGCAGTGATACACCTGCGCCGCAGCTCATTACCAGCAGCATATCGGCCTTATCCAATGCCGGATATTCCTCGACCAGGCTGTCCCAGGACTCGGTGCTGCAAGCATGTTTTACAATCTTTCCATCCAGTACATCCAGGCCGCTGCGCTGCAATTGTGCTGTCATCATGCTGACCTGCGCCTCACCCCCAGTCTGTATCTTGCGGGCGCATATACCGCAGCCAACCACGCAGATACTTAGATCAGGGAACATCTCCACCATACTGAGTATTTCTTTAATGGGTTTAGGTCGTGTGATTATCATATTATTTTCCCCATTTATCCGTACCTATAAATAGTGTCATTGAACCGCTGCAGGGCGGTTCGGACCAGTCCGGCTATCACAGGCAGGTCCCTGGCCTGGCATTCCAGTTTTACAACTAAGCGTTTTAACTGCAGTTCAGTCCCCATCAAAATAAGGTCTACGCTATCTGTTTCATGGGATACGGCATCCCTTGGCAGGGCAGCATCGCACCCACGGGAGAGGGCTTCCTGCTTGATTATCAGGGCTTCCGTAGTAGTGACATTGTTAATTTTAAGCACCCGGCACACGGTCTTATCCTTCATCACCCTGCCGCCTGTACCTGTGGCACCTATCCTGTTAAAATATCCTGGTGCATCCTTTGCACTGGTAATATCCAGTACTTCAATAGAGTAATTATCCATTGCTTTAGCAGAGTGATTATCCAGTGCTTCAATAGAGTGATCTGCTTTTCCGGCTGTGATATTGCGTCCCTTTATAGCCTCTGCCACCCGGATGGCATCAACAGTACCTGCTACATCATGGGTCCTGATAATATGTGCACCCTTATAGACAGCAATAGCAGTAGCTGCAATGGAACCCATAAGTCTATCAGCGGGCGGCTTATCCAGCACCTCGCCTATTAATGATTTTCTTGAGATAGCTGCCAGCACAGGTTTGCCAAATACCTTCAGGCGTTCCAGCTGGTCAATTGTCTCGAAATCATATATCGGTACTTTTTCCGGCACCCATTTCCCTATGGCCGGGTCGATGATGATCTGCTCAGGTGCTATACCGGTATCTTCAGCTTTTTTAATTATCCTATCCAGTGATTGCATCACAGCATCCATACATATCACGTCACCGGGCACCCTATCTGATGCCATGACCACAACAGGACAGCCGTATTCATGGACAACCTCTGCCATACCAGGGTCAGCGGTCAGGCCGCTCACATCATTAATAATACGTGCCCCCATCTCAAGTGCATCGCGGGCCAGATCGGCGCACTGGGTATCCACTGAAATGGGCACGTCCAGGTTGCCAGTGAGCTGTTCCAGTGCCGGGATAAGACGTTTGCGTTCTTCTTCTTTTGTGATCTTATCAGCCAGGGGCCAGGTGGAGCGCGCACCCACATCAATGAAGTCGGCACCTTCTGCCACCATCTGCTCTGCTACAGGAACTACATTTCCTTGTTCGGTCACTGACCCTTTGTAAAATGATTCACGACTCAGGTTTATTGCGCCCATGATGCGCACCGGATGTGCATCTCCCACTGTAATACCTGCAATAGTCGTGTCAACTACCATACAACTACCTTGATTATTATACTATTTTCCGGTTATTCTATCCGATCATCCTGATATCCTGTGCGCGGATTCCAGTGTATGCTGCAGCAGGATAGAAATTGTCATGGGACCTACACCACCAGGGACCGGAGTGATCAGTGATACCTCTGGCAGCACAGCCTCGAAATCCACATCTCCCACTACTTTGCCGTCCTTCTGGCTTATACCCACATCAAACACCACTGCCCCCTTTTTCACCATATCAGCCTTGATAAGATGGGGCACCCCGGTGGCAGATATCAGGATATCTGCCTTTGTCGTGTACCTTTTCAGGTCATCGGTATAGACGTGGCAGACCGATACCGTAGCATTGCGGTTTAATAGCATAGCTGCCATGGGTTTTCCTACGACATTACTGTGCCCGACAATGACCGCATTCTTGCCTTCCACTTCAACCCCGTATTCTTCCATGGCACTGATGATACCTTTGGGGGTACAGGGGACCAGGCCTTCGTTGCCTATAAGCAACTGTCCCATGTTCACAGGATTGAAACCATCTGCATCTTTTTTTGGTGCAATGGCCTCCATGGCTGCCTGTGCATCCAGGTGGGGCGGCAGTGGGAGCTGGACCAGTATGGCATGGATATCGTCCCTATTATTCAGGGAGTGTATCAATGCTATCAATTCTTCCTGCCCGGCATCGGCGGGCAGGGTATGGTCCTCTGCATGGATGCCCGCCCGTTCACATGCCTTATGCTTTAACCTCACATACATTTTGGAGCCCTCATCGTCGCCAACCAGTATGGTGGCCAGGCCCGGAGTGATGCCTTTTGAGCTTTTTAGTTCTGCTACCCCTTTAGCAACCTCCTGCTCTATTTTCTTTGCCAGGGCACGCCCGTCTATTAGCTTATTACCGGATTCCATTCTTACCACATACCACCATATACCTCATGTATAGATAGGATAGATTGGGAATTGCCCGCACAACTTCTTCATATTCTGCTTTACTGTAATGAGTGTGTTCTCATCATCTATATGTTTCAACACGTTATCGATGTTCTCTGAAATGATCTGTATCTGGGGTTCCTTCATTCCCCTGGTGGTGATTGCAGGCGTTCCCAGCCTGATACCACTGGTTACAAATGGACTGCGGGTCTCAAAGGGTATGGTATTCTTATTTGCTATGATACCTGCCTTGCTAAGTGCTGCTTCTGCTTCCTTGCCTGTAATACCGGTTTTGGTCAGGTCAACCAGCATCAAATGGGTATCTGTACCGTCGGAGACAATATTGTGCCCCATATTCATCAGGTCGGCGGCCATTTTTTTTGCATTGACCACTATCTGCGCCTGGTAATCCCTGAACTCCCGGGTCTGGGCCTCTTTAAATGCCACAGCTTTGGCCGCAATTATATGCATGAGCGGGCCGCCCTGGATTCCGGGAAATACGCTCCTGTTAATGTCCTTTCCATATTTTTCTTTGCACATTATCATGCCGCCCCTGGGACCGCGCAGGGTCTTATGTGTGGTCGTGGTCACGAAATCAGCATGTGGGATGGGGCTCTGGTGTACGCCTGCCACTATCAGGCCTGCAATATGTGCAATGTCTGCCAGCAGGTAGGCACCCACCTCATCTGCTATATCCTTAAATGCGGTAAAGTCCAGTTCCCTGGGATATGCGCTGGCACCTGCCACTATCATCTTCGGTTTGTGTTCCTTTGCCATTAGCATCAGTTCATCGTAATCAATTGTCATGGTCTCCCGGCTCACACCATAGGGCACTATATTATACAGCTTGCCGCAAAAGTTCACAGGACTGCCGTGGGACAGGTGACCGCCATGGGACAGGTCCATACTCAGGATGGTATCGCCGGGATTGAGTACTGCAAAATACACAGCCATATTGGCACCTGAACCCGAATGGGGCTGGACGTTCACATGCTCGGCACCGAACAGGTCAGCTGCCCGTTCTATTGCCAGGTCTTCTGCTACGTCCACGAACTCGCATCCGCCGTAATACCGCTTGCCAGAATAGCCTTCTGCATATTTATTTGTCATTATACTGCCCTGGGCTTCCATAACTGCCCGGCTTGTATAATTCTCTGATGCTATCAGGTTGAGCTTGTATTCCTGCCGCTCGGATTCATTTTTCATAGCTTCTGCAATTAAAGGGTCCACTTCTGAAATATATGACATGTTATGTTATTCTCCTGACTGGGATTATTGTGATGTGTGTTATGTATGTTATGATTAAATTTATTCAACGATCCTGACCTTATGTCCTTCAATATTTAGCTTTCCCCTGACAAATAATCTTACTGCTTCCGGGAATATCTTATGTTCCTGTTCCAGTATCCTGGATGCAAGGGTATCCTGGGTATCATCCTCAAGTACAGGGACACATTTTTGTATGATTATCGGGCCTGTATCCACACCTTCATCAACGAAATGCACGGTGCAGCCACTCACTTTCACCCCGTGGTCAAATGCTTGCTGCTGGGCGTGCAGTCCAGGGAAGGAGGGCAGCAGTGCAGGATGGATATTGATCATCCTGCCTTTGAATGGATCTAATAAAGTAGGGCCTACTACGCGCATGTAGCCTGCAAGCAGGACCAGTCCGATGTTATATTCTTCAAGGAAGTGCAGTATCTTACTTTCGAATCCTGCTTTGTCAGGATAACTGGCCGGGTCTACAAAAATAGCATCGATACCGTGGTTTTTCGATCGCTCCATTGCATAGGCATCTTTTATATCACTGATGACCAAAGAAACAGATGCGTTGGGTATAGTACCATTTTCAATATTATCAATGATGGCCTGTAGATTTGAACCTCTGCCAGATACCAGGACTGCAATGTTGATATGGGTGTTATTCATACACTTAACTTCCTATTGTGAAAGCAATATAAAGGCTTTTATTTTTGGGCATCTGGATAGATAACAGGAGAATCCTTAAGATTTTCTGAAAATCAGGTGTTTTTCAATCAATTTTATGTAACATTGAGGAATATCAGATAAAAAAGGTGTAAATAACAATGTCAGATAATAATACTATCACAGGCGATATGAATATCCAGGATATCGTATCAAAATATCCCCAGACCCTGAGTGTTTTTTTCCAGTACGGGCTTGGTTGTATAGGTTGTCATGCATCTTCATATGAGAGTCTGGCCGAAGGTGTCATGATGCACGGCATAGACCTGGATGCAATACTTAAGGACCTCAACGAGCTTATAGCAAAGATCGATGCAGAAAAGGAACAATAAGCTGAAATAAAGGCAACTCTGGTGAAGATACAGGCTTCCGGTTAGTCTGTCAGGTGTCAGGTAGAGCAATTACTACCTGTATGTTCTACAATTCCCTGTACACTTTCTGCAGCAGTAGCGCATCCCCCTCCAGGTTGGGGCTCTCACAGATCACTATACCCTTAATGTCATACTCCTTCCAGGCCCTGACCAATCCGTGATAGTCCATATCCGACTCCTCAAGCACAAGGTGTTTCTTCTCTCCTTTGGGTCCGTATTCGATACCTGATACATGGATATGCATATTATCAAGGCCTTCCCTGCCCAGGTAACCCTCCACCATATCAAGTATCTGGCAGAACTCCTCATATGAGTTCATAGCACCTTCTCTTGCATGCATATGTGAAAAATCCAGGCATGGCATTACACCTTCCAGTTCGGCACTCATCTCAAGTAGCTCAGTCAGTGTACCGAACTGGGAGGCTTTGCCAGTAGTCTCAGGACGCAGTAGTACGTCAATCCCCTCATCTTCTAGCCAGGCAGCCATTTCAAGCAGGTGTGTCTTCACTATACCGTAAACCGTATCAGAAGAGTCACCATGATAAAACGCCGGATGGAACACTACACCTCTGGCTTTGAATATATTACCTATACGGACCGAGTCCAGGATACGTTTCCGGCTGGCATCGACCTTCTCAGTTTCCCTGGAATTGAGGTTGATGTAATACGGTGCATGGACGCTTAGTGCCACATCCATTTCAATGGCAGTCTGCCCTACCTTTTTTGCGGTCTCCGCTCCCATTCTCACTCCCCTGACAAACTCAACTTCCATGCAGTCCAGTCCTATCTCCCGCACCCGTTTTATACCTGACAGGGTATCCCTTTTTGAGGCACTTATAGGTGTGCCCGCAGTCCCGAATCGTAACATAGCCTTATCTTTAAGGGCTGACCATATATGTTTGTTTTTCGCTACACGGTTCAACGGACAGAATATGGATGTGAGAATATGATGATGATGATAATGTTAATGAGCAAAATTTATATAGTATAATGTATGTACTATACATTGGACAGCACTTATCTTCCTATTCCCACACAAACATAACTCAAAAAGTCTGTCCACCTTTTTTTCTATAACATATAAAATATGACTTTGTATACTCAAGTTAATTCTGGCAAAAGCGAGGATTTGCTTGTCAGAAAACTTTATGACCTGATGAAATGGGGTTAAACATCGATCAGTAAGCAGAAAGTTTAATGTCGATGCAGAAACGAAACAGGTATTTCCGCAATTATGTCAGATATTTTCAGCAAACTTCACCCTCGCCTCCAAGCTGTTCTTTCATCAATGGGGTTCACCCGGCCAACCGAACCGCAGGTACGCACTATACCAAAACTGCTAAAGGGTGATAACCTGCTGCTCATCGCACCCACGGGCAGCGGCAAGACCGAGAGTGCCATACTTCCTGTGTTTAACCACATCCTCAACAGGAATGAAGAGGGGCGCAGCGGAATATCGGCGCTGTATATAACGCCGCTTCGGGCACTGAACCGGGATATGCTGGCCCGGCTGGAGGTAATGGGTACCCAGCTTGATATAGATGTCCAGGTGCGGCATGGGGATACTTCCAAATACCAGCGGCAGAAGCAGAGCAAACACCCGCCCGATGTACTTATCACCACCCCTGAAACCCTGCAGATCATGCTAACGGGCAGCCGGTTACGCAAGAACCTGGAATCGGTACAGTATGTGGTAGTGGATGAAGTACACGAACTGGCAGCCAGCAAGCGGGGTGCCCAGCTGTCCATCGCACTTGAACGGCTGGTTGAAGTGGCAGGTGAGTTCCAGAGGATAGGGTTGTCTGCAACAGTGGGCAGTCCCGTGACAGTAGCCCGCTTCCTGGCAGGTTCGAACCGGGAGGTAGGTATAGTGGAGGTCTCCATCTACAAGGACCTGGAGTTCAATGTAGTGACCCCACAGGTCACACCTGCCGACCGGACAAGTGCACGCAGCCTGATGTGTACACCTGAAATGGCATCGCACCTGAGAGTGATAGGAGACATCGTGGAATCACATATTTCCACCCTCATTTTCGTAAATACCAGGGAAGCTGCCGAAGCCCTGGGTTCCAGGTTCAGGATGCTGGAAAGGTCCATTGGTGTGCATCACGGCTCACTGTCCAAGGAAACCAGGATCGAGATGGAGGATATGTTCAAGTCCGGCGGCCTGAAGGGGCTTATCTGCACCAGTTCGATGGAGCTGGGTATAGATATCGGGGACGTGGACCATGTGGTACAGTACATGTCACCCAGGGAAGTGTCCAGGCTCATCCAGAGGGTGGGGAGAGCTGGACACCGCATACATGAGACCTCAAAAGGGACTATTATTACCACTTTTCCGGATGACGTGGTCGAGTCATGGGCCATCATCCACAGGGCGCACTCAGGAATGATAGAGGAGACGCTTATCCACGAGGGTTCGACCGATACGCTGGCAAACCAGATAGCAGGTATGGTATTGGACTTCGGGGAACTGGACAGTGAGCGCATACATGACATTGTGACAAGGGCATATCCTTACCATCATATCACCCAAGAACAGGTAGATGCGGTTGTTCAGCAGGTGGGGGACAACCAGCTGGTGTGGCATGAAGAAGACGGTCGTGTAGGGCGGCGGCGAAAAAGCTGGCAGTACTATTATGCCAACCTGTCCATGATACCTGATGAAAAGAAATATGATGTACTGGATATTGTCAGCGGCAGGCCTGTGGGTGCACTGGATGAGATATTTATTGTAAATTTCATAAAACCCGGTGCGGTGTTCATTGCCAGGGGTGAAATGTGGCGAGTGATGGAGATTCTGCATGACAGGCAGCGCATCAAGGTGGAGCCGGTACGCGACCCTGGCGGTGAGATACCTTCATGGGTGGGTGAGGAGATCCCAGTGCCCTTTGGAGTGGCTGATGAGGTTAGCAGTATCAGGGCGAAAATAGGCAGTAAGATCGGGGCGGGACTGACCGATGATGAGATCGCCAGGGACCTGATGGAACAGTTCCCCACTGACAGGGCCACAACTATGAGCGTGGTGGATATCATCCGCAAACAGGTGAATGAAGGGTTTGCAGTGCCCACGCAGGATACTATTACAGTGGAAGATGCCAAAGGGTCTGTAATAATCAATATCTGCGGGGGTCATAAGGTCAATAATACTATTGGCGGAGTACTTACTGCCCTGCTTTCTGCCAGGCTGGGCACAAGTGTTGCAATGGAGATAGACCCTTACAGGATCAAACTTGACCTGCCTGCAAGGATCAGGGCAGCAGATGTGGTCAGGCTTATAATGGACCTGGACCCTGCACATGTGGAACCTATTATCGAGATGTCTTTAAAGCACACTACTTTTTTTAAGTGGAAGATGATACAGGTAGCCAAGAAGTTCGGTGCCATCAATACGGATGCCGATTATGAGCGGATAAGCCTGCAAAGGTTACTTGATGTGTACGAGGGCACGCCTATGTATGGCGAGGCTGTGAGGGAGATATTCCAGGATAAGCTGGACATTGGAAGGACAGTTGATATAATCGGGCGCATTGCTGCGGGTGAGATACTACTGGCGGCAGGGAAGGCAAGTCCCATCGGCATATCCGGTTTTGTGGGCGGGAGGGACCTGGTGTCCCCGGCAAGGGCTGATGCTTCCATTATCGAGGCACTGAAGCAGAGGATAATGAACGACAGGGTGATCCTGTTCTGTGTAACCTGTAAGAAGTGGGTGTCAAGAACCAGGGTATCCCGTGTGCAGGATATACCTGAATGCCCTTTGTGTGAGAGCAGGATGATTGCTGCCCTGAAGCCCTGGGAGGAGGAGGAGATCAAGGTGTTTAAGATTAAGGAGAAGACCGCTGATGAGCTCAAACGGGCACGCCGGGTCTACAGGAACGCCAGCCTGGTACTGTCCCACGGCAGGACTGCGGTCATTGCCCTGGCGAGCAGGGGGCTGGGACCTGAGACTGCATCCAGGGTGATAAGGAAGATGCGCAGGGATGAAGATGGGTTCTACCGGGATATTCTGGAGGCTGAAAGGAATTATGTCAGGACAAAGAGGTTCTGGGATTAGTTTGTTCGTATGGTCACAAACTTTATTGTTATTGAGTGTATAATATAGTATTGTATTAGCCGTATTATTTCTTCAAAAACAACTTCGTAACACGTTTTCTATCCTCCTATACTTGAAAATGTGTTTTTCACCAAAATCCAATACGGCTATTACAATTAATAACAAGGTGGCTATCTTTTTGATATATATGATGTTTTAGTTTATCTGTCACAAATTGATAAAACTAATCTGCATAAAACGATCCACTGAAACTGTCCAAGTATTACCTTCCATGATTAACTTGTCGTGACGCTAAGGCGACAGATCAAATTAGAATGGGGATTTTCGAAGTTAATTTAATTTTCTTATACTGGAGTAGAATGATGCCAACGTTTTTATATCTCATTATTGTAATTTAATATTGGAGGTGAAAGTATGCTTTGTATACTATGGTTCGAGTGGGCTCCAGAGAATACGTCAAAAGTTTTGGAAGTTTGGAAACAATTCAAATATCCTGCTGAGGTAAAAGTGATAAACAGGTATCTCATGATAGGTAGGCATATCTCAGTGGCAATATTTGATGCCCCAAACGAGGAAGCAATTTTAAAGGTAACACATCCATTCTGTGAATTTGGCGTGCCCCATGTAACTCCTGCAATACCGCTTGAAGAAGCACTGGAAATGATGGAGAGGATGTAAAAAAAATATTTTTCAATATTTTCATTGTGTTGTTGTGGTAAATTTACCACCTCAACATCTTTTTTTTTATTCGGGTGTGAAGCTGATGTGAGCGCTAAATTTGTATCTGTCGGTCACACAAAAGAGCATTCGCAACCATCCCTGCCGTAACCACCCCAGCGATTATATTCTGCTCAGGCTTCCACTGTGACTGTGGGACTGTCGCCAATCACCAAGGCCGCCTCTGGTTCGCTTGCGCTTTGGGCTGTGGCTGCCGATACTAGGGAACTCCGCACAGCACCTCACGATGCCGTACTTCCCGTTCTCTTCATCCGGGAGCAGACCCGGACGGGG
>Ga0255456_1028_pt1 | contig 27011 bp, 28 predicted proteins | sample ANMaggQLBNCT01C7_FD_182646 | JGI IMG/M metagenome (GOLD analysis project Ga0255456, IMG submission 182646) | Sediment cell enrichment communities from methane seep in Santa Monica Basin, California, United Staets - ANME aggregate JGI... | ecosystem: Environmental > Aquatic > Marine > Cold seeps >...
ATTTATGTTTATTTTTAGAATTCGAGCATAAATCAGCCATTTCGCAGTCACGGTATACCTCATAAATGTACCGGCCCTATATACAGCGATTTTTCAGGATTTACTCCTGTTATATACTCATATGTATTATGTGCCAAGATATTCTTCTCAACCACGTTCCAGCCAGCGCCCACGGAGCCGCGGTAGCAACTCAGGGGCCAGAGATGGTCACCACACTACTTTTTCATGTGGAGGAATTCCTTCCTGAGCATACTGCTGATTCTACCTTTGACCATCTTTGATAAATAACTTTAGTCGTGTTTAAAGGTTGGCTAAAGTTCTATGAGCTCTTCAAGGTTGAGCAGGAAAAACCATTTTATCCATCGAATGTGAGGCAGGGCGCGACTGGCACGGATATACCGAAATGGAATTCATATCGTCGAATGTCTTCTACTACACGTTCATCAGATCATCTATGGTTCAAGCTACCCACTCAATCTACGAATGGTTTGCGCTTTCTGGTCTTATCCGAATACCAGCCTGATACTACTTTCAGGATACTGGCTGTACATTCGGCGGCTCCTTCGATAAGGCCAACTATTACCATGGGTGCACCCAGTACCAGATGGAGGAACAGGGGGACTATGGGGTAGAGCATCTCGCTGGCAATATCAGTGAACAGGCTGACAAGGCCCAGGACGAATACGTTCTTCTTGATGCCGGGTATCAGGAAATCGGGTTCTTTTTTGGGTGGCATTTGGATTTTAGGTATAATTCATTCCCCATTTTTTCAACGTATAGGAAAGTATATACTTTCCTGCAGGCTTAGAAAATGCGAATGAAGTGAGCATTTTCTTGATATTCCTGTTTTTCCATTCATGGAAAAATCCTGCCTGATGTGTCCTTGCTAAACTAATCACATATAAAATGTAACGGTCTCGAAATCTATAAAAGCTTATATACTTTCCAGATTGACAACTGACCAAAGGAAAGTGTAATTGTCATGAATCAGCAATATGCAGTCCTGTTAACTGATATTTTCAATGATATTTCAGCAGAGATGCCTGATGACATTATCGATCGTTTAATTGCCGGGGAAGCAACAAAGAAAGACGCCCAGGTACTGCTGCGGTGTGACCCAATTCTTATATTCAAACTGGCTGACAGGTTAAGGTCCATTCAGGTAGGCAATACTGCAACATATATCGTTAACAGGAATATTAATTTTTCAGACCAGTGCATTGGTACCTGTAGTTTCTGTGCATTTAAAGGACATAAGGGGTTCAGGCTGACTACTAAGGAAATCATTGACAGGGCAGAGAAAGCTGTTCGATCGGGTGCTACAGAGGTATGTATCCAGGGCGGCCTGATGGAAGATATGTTTCTTGAAGATTATTGTACCATCCTTGATGGCATAAAATCCAGGTTTCCACAGTTACACATTCATGCTTTTTCGCCCATGGAAGTATTTCATATGGCTAAGAACAGTAAAACAGGTATTATTGAAACCCTCCAGGAATTAAAACGGGTAGGGTTGGATACAATGCCCGGTACTGCTGCCGAAATTCTTTCAGAACGGGTCCGCCGCAGGATATGCCCTGATAAGCTTACAGCACAACAGTGGACAGAAGTGATAATGGCGGCGCATCGTGAAGGCATACCCACTACAGCAACAATGATGTATGGGCATATCGAAACCGAAGTGGAGCGTATCGACCATATACTCCGGATAAGGGATATCCAGGCAAAGACCGGAGGTTTTACAGAGTTTGTACCCCTGCCTTTCATGCCCTATAATAATCCCCTGGGCAAGGAGCTGATGGCAGAGGGGGCATATGCCACAACAGGTGTCGAAGACCTTATAGTACATGCCATAGCAAGGATATTACTGTTCCCGCATGTGAAAAATATCCAGTGCAGCTGGGTCAAGCTGGGTAAGAAGCTGTCACAATTCTCCTTGCTGTGTGGTGTAAACGATCTGGGCGGCACGTTGATGGAAGAGAAGATATCAAAGAGCGCGGGGGCAGCTAATGGGGAATACATGTCGCCGGAAGAATTTGAATGGGTCATCAGGGGTGCGGGGCGTGACCCTGTCCGGAGAGATACGCTATACCGGCATTTAGACAATAAAAATCTTATATAGTAGCGTATCAAATAACTAATAATGATAATGATAATTTCCTGCTTGTTGCCTATGAACTATAAGAATCTGCTTGAGGACCGCAGTGGAGTATCTCCTGTTATCGGAATGATCCTGATATTAAGCATTGTTGTGGTTTCTATCGGGATAATCTATACTACGGGAATTCCTTTTATTGATTCTATGAAACATACTACCCAGGTATCTAACGCACAGAATTCTTTTTCTGTCCTGCAGAATGATGTCCAGGAAATCATCAACGGTCCGGTCACCGGAGTCGGTATGGCCCGGATAACCAAGGTGGATATGGGTGGTGGATCAATATCTGTTGAACCTCAAAACACAAAAATCCAAATAGATCACTCTGGCAGCAGTAATCCTGTTACTGCAATACCGGGTACAATAAGTTATAAGTATAAATCGCGGGGCGTGGTCTTTGAAAACGGTGCGATATTCTCCAGGTATTCAACCGGTTCATTCATGGAAATAGACCCGATGATCTATGCAAGTGACCTTGGCTCAGGCAATATCGGCCTGATGATCCATGTCATCAATGTCACAGGGGCAAATAGTTCCATTGGTGGTGAAGGTACTGGAAAGATCAGGACTTCATTTAATGAGAGGGGTAATCTTTATTCAGGGGAAGTGAATAGTGTTAATATCACTATCTCCAGCCAGAATAATGACTCATGGGGTCGCTATTTCAATGATACTTTATCAAATACCGGCCTTGCTTCAAGTGATTTTTCAGTTTATCAATCCGGTGGCAATGTGGAGATAGAAATTGATGTTTCAGGCAGCAGTAATTATATTCAGCTTTCAATTTACGAGACTAAGATATTGGCTAAAGTGGAGTGAATGAAAAATGAGGGTCTTGCTTAACGATGAAGATGGGCAGGCAATACCTGTGGAATATATTTTAATATTTACAATTTCAATGATATTCCTGGGATTAATGACACTGACATTCAATTCGGTAGTAGATAGTTCTTCAAGACAGGCGATATATATTGAATTGACAGATACTGGTAACCTTATATCCTCTGCTATTACAAACTCTTATCTTACTACTCCGGTTGACGGAGCAAATAGTATTTCCCTTGATGTACCTGCTGAAATAGCAGGCACGGGTTATTTTGTTGAAATATCAGATGATGACCCTTTTGAGGTAGGCAATAAAGTATTAAAATTAACATCTATGCAAAAAAGCGTCACTGCTTATGTTCCATTGAACTCTGTTGATGCCCTTATCGAAATTAATGGATCGGCTTCCAGTGTTTCCGGAAAAATATTGATAGTAAGTAACACTTCTGAGATTACGATTTCCCAGGGATAAGACTATGAGAACATTCTATTTACTGAGGGATGAAAAAGCAAATATAAGTATGGACTTTTTGACGGCTGTGGCTGTTATTATCATTGCATTTGTGTTTGCAGTAAGTGTCCTTTCCAGTATTATTACACCTTATTCGGGATATTCGAAAGAACTGTATCCTACAGCCGACCGGGCAGTTACGTTATTGGTCGAGGATGAGGGGTACTTTGATAGTGGCTATGATGAGGGGACTGATTGGGAAAGTTTTTGGTATCAGGAAAATTATTCAGATATTAAAAAAATCGGTTTTCGGGAAAATATGGATTACAATACTCTTTGTTCTAAAAAAATTTCCAGTATTATGACTCCACATGATGAGAAAAATCAAACATGGTGGGAATATCCTATTTCATCGATATCGAATCCTGAACTTGATAATGCATCACGTGCTATGGGTTTTGACAGATTTAATTTCTATATGCAGATAAGGCCGGTTGATGAAAACAATTTTAATGTTAGTTCAGCTAACCAAAATGCAAAAGATATAGTGGGGGATAAAGGAGATGTTGTATCAGTTGTCCGATATTCAATGTTAAATCATAATTCATTTGGTGATTTTGATGGTGCTTACCTTTTAGGCAAGGATGGACCTACAAAAGCTTTATTTGCAATTGAATATGAAGATTTATATGTAGTTAGGAATCGAGGGGGTTTGTCATTTTCAATCTCTAATTGGACAATGGATGAGGGTGATACTGGTGTTATTCAAAATATACAAATCGATGATGAAGTGAATAAAAAAGGTGATTCAGTCGATACTTTAGATATGCTTGATGGAACTGAATTTAACATCTCGATAAATGGTGTACTTTTCCCCATTGTTCCTTCCTCTAGTATTTCTATTGGTTTGGATGTTCCAAATTCTAATGACAAAGTTAATTTTTTTATTCCAATCGAAACTTTTAATGGAGCAATACCTGATTGGGATACGCCTGGAAAAACCCTTTATTTTCAAATAAATATTAAAAACTTGGAAGTAGCTGATCCAGGAGTCACATGGTTCAATACGACTTTTATTGATGAATACTATCCAGTTAAAACTACTGTCTGGGTGTGGTAAGAATGAAGAATACGAATAACATAACAAACAATGAAACAGCCCAGATGATGACAGTCGAGGCTTTTATGGGGGCTTTGTTAATCATTACTGCTGTGTTATTTGTTGTATCCCGGCCCCATCTGGTGTCCAGCAAGCGGATGCCCAATCAAAGACTCAACTCATGCATTACGGTGAAGATACAATTGACATGCTGAAGAACAGCCCACCACCTGAATATACTGATTATGACAATAACTTGCAGTATTATTTTTCTGAAAAAAAATTCGATGATTTGAACGAATTTCTTAATGGTACTCTGCCAGATAATGTTGAATATAATGTCGAACTTTATGATGGTGGAAGATATCTTCCAATTATTCGAAATGGATATCCAAGTGCAAACGGGATATCCTTTAATGAGATCATAATTACCAAGGGAGCACCTGCTGGCGGGGTTGGAAATCTTACTGGTACGTATATCACTTATAAGAGCTTTGATAATGGTTCTCTTATTATCCCGATGGATGAAAAGCAGAACAATAACATAACAGCTTATAATCTTATTTTGAATATCTCTGATCTTGGGATTCCTGTATATCAACTATTGATGGATCCGAGAAAAGAATATGCAGGGGATACTCTTGTGGCTAGGTTGGTCAAAATAAATACTACAACTGAACCATGGGGAGATGAAGAAAGTTATGGTGTGAATGATTATTACGGTGGCCCTTATGTGGTTGACGTTGCTGATCTGACACCTATTATTGAAAAACAAATTAGAGATTGTGCTGAAAATCCCATAAAAGTACCATCCTGTAAGATTGACAAAATTGAATTCAATAATAGTATAACAAACACAAAAATTAACATGACCTTTAATCTAAGCGATGGTTCTAAAAAGATTGTAAATATTTCAACTACTAATTTCAATGTAACAGTTCCAGAAGGAGATAATGATTCAAAATATCTGGAAATTGATACTTCAAATATTGCATTTGATGATCTTAACAATAGTAAAATAATTGGTATAGTAATTTTCAATAAAGCATCATATGATTTGACAATTTCTAATATTACCATTGATTGGTCAGGCAATACAGAGCTTTTAAATATTACTATTAATGGAACAGATTATTCTGTGAATTCAAACTCTCCTGCTGTGGACATACTAGGAGAAGAGCTTACACTTACAAATAATGATTCTTCTAAAAGGGTCACAGTTCATAAATCAGTAGAAAATTTTAATTACACATATACAACTTGGTTGACAGGCAGACCCCGGATTGCCGTTTATCCTAAAGCAGGTTCAATGAGAAACTATTACTCCGATTCTGGAATATCATATACACTTATTGATAATAATAATATAACAAATGGATACCTCACAAACTTTGACATACTTATAATTCCTCATACTAATATCATCACAGAATCCAACATGAATGATGATGTTGCCAGAAATGTTACTGAATGGGTTTCAGACGGTGGTGTCCTTCTTGCAGAATGTGCCTCTATTACAGGAATTGAAGACAGGGTTGAAGATGTTGATGAGGATAATCACCCTTGGTATGGATTTATTGGTGTAAATCATACTTACGATAATACAAACTATACAATTCAATTCATTGGTTTTGGCTCTGGACAGGACAATTTTAATTATTTTAATTATTCTCAAACGAATGGATCATATTTACACCCACTTGCACAGTCTTACACTACAGATGGAACACTTCCGGGAACTGATGGGACGATTTCAGCATTTCATTTAAAAACCAAATTAGAGGTAGAAAATAGTCTTATTAACCCAGATAACAGTATTATGGCAGTACCTCAAAGTGGAGATGGTGGACTTGCAGATCCAAAAATAACCTTTTTAGAAGCACCATTTGACAAAGGCACCGTAATATATCTTGCAGGACATGACCAATCAACTTTCAGCCAACAGCGAGAGCGTTTAATCTTCAACAGCATCCTGTATTCAACTACAGCAAAAGTATATTCATACGGCCTGTTAGAAATCAGGATAACGATGTGGTATAAATGAAAGATAAAGTCTGTTTCAAATCCGATACATCAGCACAGATAATTATTCTTACAGGTTTTGTAATAGCCATTATTATTCTCGGGATGGGAACAGTCCTTTATTCTGCAGCTAATTCCGGGCAGCAAACATCTATACTACAATCAGACAGGGCATATAATAATTTTGAAAATATCAGGGAAGAATATGGAATTGCATTAATGGTCTCTTCTGAGAAAGGTGAAATTGATCCGTTTAATGTTTCGAATACAACAACAATTCTCGAATTCGAGGACAGAATGAAGACAATCGTGGAATCCCACGGCTTTATCCTGAACTTCACAGATCATGAGCACATTAAAGTAAAAGATCGTGCAGTAGTCAATATTTTATTTGCGGACGGAAAAAAAGTATTCAATGATTCAGTGACGTACAATCTGCTTACAGGCAAGATTATTTATGACACAATACCACCGGGATATATTTATGATCTACATGCAGAAAATCCAGGATGTACTGGTGGAGATGGGGTTGTGGAACTAAAATGGACTGCTGTGGGTAATGATTATTATGAAGATACTTCGGCCTATAAGTATGAAATCCGTTATTCTAATGAATCAATAAATACTTCAGAAGAATTTGATAATGCTACTTTTTATCGTTATTATTACGATGTTAAAAAGAACGGGACAGAGCAAATATATTATGTTGAAGAACTTGATCATGTTCTCTGGTATTTTGCCATAAAAGTCTATGATAAAGCAGGCAATTTTAATTTTTCAAATAATGCAAGTGCAAAAGCTTCTGAATGGAGTCCTGAAGTTTATAATATTACTGCAAATAACGAAACCGGTAATTTCACAAAAGACGATCCATATCAACCTAATCTATTTGCGAATAGGTCTGATGATATTACGATCAAGTTCCAGGTTAGAGATAGGGATAATGATAATGTGACTATCAGCTTAATGGTAAGAAATCGAACTTTATTACCCACTGGTTGGGTTAATGGAGATTGGTTTGAAGGTCGTAATTGGTCTTATGGCGATTATAGCGATGAGATATTATCTTATCACAATATCACAGAAATTAACGAGAGCTGGGACTATTATTTCAATATTTCAGATAATAGTTCAACCTGTCCGAAAAAGAGGTCTGTTCCTTCTGGTGCTCCTAATAATTATTATTGGATTGAGATTCCTTATAAGGAATATACGCCGGTTGTCTTTGGTTGGAGATTTGTTAATGATACATATATAGATGAAGATTCAGTGAATACAAACTATGGCAATAAATCTACAATAAATGTTAGAGACTTCCAAGATCTATATGGTCTTATTAAATTCAATTTATCTTCCATCCCAGAAACTGCGATTATTGAATCTGCAACTATATCCTTATACTATAATGCGACACAAAACCAAAATATCAGTTTCCATCGCGTACTACAAGATTGGAATGAGGATGATGTTACATGGGACAATTGGTATCACGAAAATAATTATAGTTCATCTGTAAATATTTCAGGTGACATTAGTGGAGAACAGTATTATTATTGGTCAGCTTTAACTGATGTTGAATATTTCCACAATAATAGCGTTGAAAATTATGGCTGGTTAATCAAAGTTAGTAAAAATCAGTTGGCAGAATTCGACAGTAAAGAAGCAGTAAATGAATCAAGGCGGCCAGTCTTATATGTAACTTATAGTAAAGGAAATAATACCTATGTTCATCCGGATTATTAATGAATAAGCCTTTTATAACCAAGTTTATCGTGGTGTAGCTCCCACAAAACCAGTCCTTCGTCACCCCTAAATTCCAAACTGCCGCCCGTCATCCTGCACCCCCAACATCAGGGGAGAGCATCGCCCCATTAACCACATGCGCCCCCCTTATGCTACCGACGGTGTGCAGGTGCACATGCGCTGAGTGAAAAAGGGGATGCGGGCGGGGGCTCCGTCATCACTGGTGCCTGCGTGCTGGTGACCATGCGCCAGGCGTGGATCAGGGAAGTAGAACTTCAGGGTGTATGGATAAAATTCAGAATAACATAAGTATTATCAGCACCACATATTCAAACAAACTTGTATTAAATCAAGTTTACTGGATTTGAACTCAAATTAACTTTTTAAAAAATATTATATGGGTTAGCAGTGTTAAGAGCAACCAACAAAAATCCAATATGGAGCATCATACATGAGTATAATCGAAGAAGCACAAAAAGGCAATATTACAGAAGAGATGAAAACAGTGGCTGCGGTAGAGGGCGTCGAGCCAGACTTCGTGCGAAGAGGTGTGGCATCGGGAAGGATAGTGATCCCGGTAACCCCATACCGAGAGATCAAGCACTGCGGCATAGGCAAAGGCCTGACCACCAAGGTCAACGCCTCGATCGGCACATCCTCGGATATCATGGATATTGAAATGGAAGTAGAGAAAGCAAAAGTAGCAGAAGCTGCCGGAGCTGACACATTGATGGAACTATCCACTGGCGGCGACTTCCTTGAAATAAGGAGGCGGGTTATCGAAGCCACGTCACTGTCTGTCGGTTGTGTGCCCCTGTACCAGGCCTTTATCGAGGCTGCAATAAAATACGGCTCAGTAGTGGACATGAAAGAGGACGAACTGTTCAAGGCTACAGCAGACCAGGCAAAACTGGGCACCAATTTCATGGCCATACATACAGGTATCAACCTTATTACCATGGAGCGGCTCAAAATACAGGGACGCTACGGCGGGCTGTGTTCCAGAGGCGGCGCATTCATGACCGCCTGGATGGTCCACAATGAAAAAGAGAACCCCCTGTACAGTGAGTTCGACTACCTGCTTGAGATAATGAAAGAGCACGAGGTCACACTGAGCATGGGCAATGGCATGCGGGCTGCTGCAGTGCATGATGCCACAGACAGGGCGCAGATCCAGGAACTGGTCATGAACTCAGAGCTATCAGACAGGGCCCATGATGCTGGTGTGCAGGTCATAGTCGAGGGTCCGGGACATGTACCCATAGACGAGATAAAGACCAATGTGCAGTTAATGAAGCGATTGAGTGGCGATAAACCATTCTATGTGCTGGGTCCATTGGTATCTGATATTGCACCCGGGTACGACCATATCGTTACCGCGATCGGTGCATCCATATCAAGTGCGGCGGGGTGCGATTTCCTGTGCTACGTAACACCTGCGGAACATCTTGCACTGCCAAACGTGGAGGATGTGAGGACCGGCGTGATCACATCCCGTATAGCAGCACATATCGGGGATATGATCAAGCTGGGCAAGCGCGACCAGGACCTTGCAATGGGCAGGGCACGCCGTGACCTTGACTGGGAAAAGATGTATGAACTTGCTATCGACCCTGAACATGCCAGGCATATCAGGAACAGCAGGGCACCGGAAGATAACGAGGCATGCACCATGTGTGGCGATTACTGTGCATTGAAGATTGTAAAAGAGAATTTCAATATTGCAAAATAACTGCAATAACCAGGGCGTCGATGAGGCGCTCGCTTTTCTTTTTTCACTGTATTACAATGAAAAGTCAAAACATCAGGAATATTAACACGATTGTAATATCTGTTCCAATTTATCAGCTGTCCTGTTAAGCTGGTAAAGTACGATTCCAAATTGTACATCAGGTACTGTGAAAACTGTCAGGATGTATTCATGATCTATGGATAAGGCCACCATGAGTTTATCCGAGAGTTCTATGCTTACCCTATTTCTAAAACCCTCCTTCTTAGTTAATGTTTCTTCAAAACAGAGCATATTGCTTATTTTATTAAATGCAGTTTTGTCCATGGAATCCGGTTTACTGGCAGAAATAAGTGTTCCATCCTTAGTTACCAGACCAACATTAGTTATCCAATCTTCATTTGAAAGTTCTTCAAAGATTGTATTAATCATATCTAAGGTAATATCATCAACAATGTTTTCATCTGGTTTCTTTTTATCTTCTCCTGCATCTGCCATATCGGAAATGCCAGATTCTTGTGCCTCTTCCTCTTTCTTCTCATCAATGTCCTTTACATCCGATAATCGCGTTATGAGATTTGGGTCTGTTACAAGCCGCCCGATGCGTTTCATTGCATGTTCTGGCGTTTTCTTATTTTCAATTACTGGTTTTGGCGGCAACTTATTAAGGATAGGTTCTTCCTGTGTTTTTTTAATGTATTCAGTTTCTTCCGGATCTGGTTCAACAATATCCTCAGCAGTCAATGTATGAGTTTCGATATCAGCTTTTTCTTCTTCAGGAACCACTTCTTCCTGTTCCATAGGTTCCTGTTCTGATCCTTTGTCAACAGGTTTAACAATGAGATGGTCCATTCCAAGCGATTTTAGCATTTCAGAGGCAGACTCTTCAAAATCAATCCCTTTAATACTTTCTGCCAGGACATCAGCCAGTTCTCCAAGATCATTACTTTCAGTTTTAATATCAATTAAACTTATAAAATCCTTTTCAAATTCAAGCGGTTCCTCTTCAGGTTCTTCAGTTGTGACCTTATCTTCGACTTCAAATTTCTTTAGTACATCATAAGCTTCCTGCCTGACCGTTGTATCCGGATGTTTATATGCAAGATCACTCAACACTCCACGGGATTCATCAATTAAATCAGGAGAGACCAAAGCGACATCCCCTATCAATCTGGTCGCATACAGTCGTTCATCGATATGCAAACCGTGAAGGCTTCTAATTAAGTCCAGGGTATAATTTAAAAAGTATTCAGGATATGGTTTTGCTATCAGATCCAAAATATAGAATGAAGCTGAACGGATTTGGCTGTTTGGATTGTTCAGCTCCTGTAGAAATATTTTTACAGATGGCTGCATCAGTTCTGGATAGCGGGAAGCTATCATACCTAAAATATCTATAGTTTTCAGTATATAATTTATATCCAGACTGTCCTCTGGAAATTCGAGTATCCTTATGATTGCATCAGATGAGTTTGCTAACAGGTCCGGCTCAACTTCAGCAATATTCAGCATGACTTCAATTACATAAGTGAAATTCTCAACCTTATCTGTCTGGATAATCCCAACCAGTTGGTAGACTGCATCTTCCATGAGTTCAGGATGCTCGTCAAGGGTTTTATTTAATGATCTGACAACTTTCTGGCTGCCATGCCCTTTCCCTATTTTTTTTATTGAATTAGCCACATGTTTTTTAGGAGAACCAAATACCATTTATTATGCCGCCATCCATTTGAATATCCAGATAAGATTATTATTATGTTACAATAGTTATAGATAACTCAAATATCTTATATATTATTCGAAGGATGAAAGTTATATTTCCGTAAAATGATAATAAAAAAAGGATATGATGATAAATGGAAAAAAAAGTGGTATTAGCGTATTCAGGCGGACTTGACACATCTGTATGCATACCGATTCTTAAAGAGTATTATGATCTGGATCATGTTATCACAGTGATCGTGGATGTAGGCCAGCCAGAAGAAGAAATCAAAAATGCTGAAGAAAAGGCCGAATTGATCAGTGATAAAAATTTCACAATTGATGTAAAAGCCGAATTTGTAAAGGATTATATTTTCCCTCTTATCAAGGCTAATGGGAATTATGAGGGCTATGTACTGGGAACTGCCATTGCAAGGCCGCTTATTGCAAAGAAGGTGCTGGAAGTGGCTTTGGTCGAAGGTGCCGGGGCACTGGCTCACGGCTGTACTGGCAAGGGCAATGACCAGTTGAGGTTCGAGGCTGTGTTCAGGTCGTCCAACCTGGATGTACTGGCACCTATGAGGGATATGAACCTGACCCGGGAATGGGAGATCGACTATGCAAAAGAGCACGGTATCCCGGTTCCTGTGACTAAGGAGAAGCCATGGAGTATTGATGAGAATATATGGAGTCGCAGCATCGAGGGCGGAAAACTGGAGGAACCTGATTTTATTCCGCCTGAGGAGATATTTGAGTGGACCCAGTCTCCTGAGAATGGACCGGAAGCTGAGATTATCGAGATCGGGTTCGAAGGTGGTGTCCCGGTATCCTTGAACGGTACATTCATGGATGGTGTTTCTCTGATAACCGAACTGAACATTATTGGCGGCAGGCATGGTGTGGGCAGGACCGATATGATAGAGGATAGGGTGCTGGGCCTGAAGGCAAGGGAGAACTATGAACACCCTGCAGCTACCATACTGCTAACTGCCCATGGCGACCTTGAGCGGCTGGTGCTTACCAGGCGTGAGTTGAGCTTTAAGGCCAGGGTGGATGATGAATGGTCAAAGCTTGCATATATGGGGCTGGTGGATGAGCCGCTGTACCATGACCTGAATGCTTTTATTGATTCTACACAGGAGCGTGTGAAGGGAACTGTGAAGGTCAGGTTGTACAAGGGAAGTGCCAGCGTGGTTGCCAGAAGCTCGCCCTGTGCATTATATTCCTCTGACCTGGTGTCTTTTGATGAGTCATGTATCGACCAGAAGGATGCAGAGGGTGTTGCCAAGTATCACGGGTTCCAGGCCAGGATATACCAGAGGACTAAGCAGGATTTATGATTGAGCGAAGGGACTATCGCGTGTTTGCGATAGTCTTATCTTATATTGGTAATATTAGAGCCAGTGTTATTTTAGGATAAAACATTGGTGGGCTCGTGGTCTAGTCGGTTATGACGTCGCCTTCACACGGCGGAGGTCCGGAGTTCGAATCTCCGCGGGCCCACTCCACAGCTACTCTGGCGACAGCTACTCAGGCCAGTAGCGGGCCGCACACGTATGAAGCCCTGCGGGCTCCATACGTGGACTGTTTTATTTTCTTCCTCTTTGTATGCCTTATCAAAGATTTCAAAGGCATGCTGGTTTCTCAATGGGTAAAAGAATGTCATCTCGTCTTTCTCCTTAAGGTCTCGATTACTTCCTCGCCGAGATCAGCGATATCTCCGAAGTTCAGCAGTTCATCATCATCTACCATGAAGTTGTCCAGCAGGTCGTCCTCGTTAGTCAGGAACTCATCCTTGCCGAAGTCATCAATGCCGAAATCGTCGATTCCGATATAATCCATGCCATCGAACTTGTCGTCTCCCAGGCTTCTTCTGTAGGATCGACGTTTTCGTCTCCTGCGGTTGGGTGTGCCGTCGCAAATTTTGACAATTTAAAAGAGACAAAACTTGATTAACTTGAAATACCATATGATTATTCAAGTGATATAAAATGTCAACCACTGTTGAGATTAAAGGTGAACTGGAATTATATCTAAGGCAGCTCATAGATGCCGGACTCTATAATAACGTTGCTGAGGCTGTGAGGGACTCTATCCGCCACCTGATGAAGGAATACGATACAAAGGAAATTGCCGTAACCCTCTATAAAGCGGAAAAGATATCCCTTGCAAAAGCTGCAGAAATTGCAGGAGTATCTTTCATAGAAATGAAAAAAATTCTTGTGGAAAAAGGAATAAATCCACGTTTGGGTGCAGAGAGTGCTGAAAAATTGGAAATGGATTATCTTACCTTAAAAAGTGAAGTAAATTGATAATTTTGGACAATAGCGTCATAAGTGCTTTCTGCGAGATCGGAAGATTCAAACTTTTACGCGAGATATTGCATAAGTTGGACCTGCAGGCGATAATACCTACGACAGTTTTGAAAGAAATTATATTTGACGATGCCCTTCTGGCTGTTACGACAGGAGAGTCGGGTGGCGACAACTGGATAAAAGTAATGCCTGTGAATAATTATGCTGCATATTTAAAATCACTTCATTCCGGAGAGGCAGGGGTCATAGCTTTAGCAAAACAGATGAATGGCATAGCTGCTCTTGATGATCTGGATGCCAGAAAAGTTTCCGGAAAGGAGAACATAAGATTGACAGGTACACTTGGAATTGTTAAAGTTGGATATAAACTCTTAGACTTCATATCCACCCTCCGATCTCAGCGTCAGTCAGCGGCTGTTCAATTCTGATATACTCAGCACGGGCAGCCTGCATCAGGTGTGTCATCCGTACAGGTTCATCCGCCTCAGCCTCCAGAAAGGCAGCATACCAATAATATTTGTCTTGAGAGCAAGATAGGAACTATCAACTACCCATCTCAATGCTCCCAACATTCTGGCGTTCAATTGTCTATCTTCGATGTGATGAATTTCTCGATCTCTTCAAGAAATTCATAAAAATCTCCAGACTCATCTCGCAGACTTCTATACGCTATCGAGTCGTCCACCCTACCATACTGATGGACAAGGAGATTTCGAAATCCTGTTAATTCCTCTAGCCGTGCTGAAAGGGATTGCGATATCACATCATGCTGGTACAACTTACTTATGGAGTCTTTGCTGTCAATCGGTATCCCCAACCCCTCATCCGATATGATCATGTTGCAGATATCAAGTAGATTTTCACATGCTAACTGGAATGCTCTTTCACACGCCCTTCTCCTCATTCCGCTGCCCAGATATTCATCAACTGCCGCAGGAAGATAATCCTCAAGTTCCCTTAAGCATTGTTCCATATCATCCATTTTATCGGTTATCCGTTCTTTGTCCAAACCAATCACCTGAGTTTTGCCCTGACCCGATTCATAACAGCCTTATGGTAGTCCCTTTTGAGATGTTCATATCTGACATATTCCATCTCTGTTTCCTTTGAAAGAGTAAGGATGTAATAGAGATCTTTAGTAAAGAGTACTTTACCTTCAAGAAAGACCCGCTTACGGATGTTTACAGGCAGTTCCCCCATCAATGAAAGATCAATATTCTGTGGTATCGAGTTTTCAAGGGCTATTCTCTCTTTGAAACCAATACTCATACCGGGATCCGGTATGATGCATAAATCAAAATCGCTTTCTTCTCTCTGGGTCCCTACTGCCCTTGAACCATAAAGGATAATAGAATGAACAAGTTCAAATTTCGTTAAGTTAGTAATGACATCATTTATCTTCATGGTATAGTACTATAAAAACTATATATCAGATAAATATGTTGTGATGTGCCTTAATGTTAGTTCGCAATGCATCACTCACTATCTCAACCCTTCTTACACAACCCGTGCAATCTGCGTTCCAATCGCTTCCGTCCTCGATCCCGTCGCAAGCTCAATTGCACCACCATCCACGCTCGCAACCTCCCTTCCACCTTCCAGCACCTCGAGTACACCCTCATCATCTAAAATCCGTGAAAGCTCCTGCTCCACAGCTTCTCCGATCCGATGCCGATCGCCCGGCGCAAAGCCATGCAGTACGAGTCCATCGATATGCAGTTCGATATTCTTCGGTGTTATACCAATCCTCCGATCTCAGCTTCAGTGAGCGGCTTCTCAAGTTTTGCATACTCAACTTGCCACATGTATGAAGCCCTGTGGGCTCAATACGTGGACTGTGCTGTTTGGATTGATGGTAATTGCAACTTGAAAAACTCTATATATCACTAATTACAAGTTAAGCACAAAAACGGCAACAATTTGCACTATACACACGGGGCCTGTGGTCTAGCTGGTTATGACATCGCCTTTACACGGCGGGGATCCGGAGTTCGAATCTCCGCGGGCCCACTTCTACTCGTAAACTACTCTGGGCAGTTTCTGTATTCCATGATAATATTTATCAAACCACTGAAAATTTTAAGTACTATTAATTAAAAGTGATTTATAATGATCTGGTGGGTTCCGGATTCCGGATATCCTGAGCCGGTCCGGTTATTTTAAAAATATGAGGAAATAATATGTCTGATAGTTTCTCACACCAAAAATACCTGGTACGCAGGAAGATACTCAAATTGTTCGGGGCTGCCTTCCATATCTATGACCCGGACGGTAATGTTGCCTTTTATTCTAAAATGAAGGCATTCAAACTGAAAGAAGATATCCGCCTGTATACAGGCGAGGACATGCAGGAAGAGGTACTTACCATTAAGGCCAGGAGTATACTGGACTTTTCTGCTGCCTACGATGTGGTGGACCCGACCACAAATGAGAAAGTGGGTGCCCTGAAGCGAAAAGGTCTCAAGTCCATTTTGAAAGATGAATGGATATTCATGGATGCAGACGACAGGGAAATCGGGCTTATCAAAGAGGATAGCACGTTTTTGGCCCTGTTCAGGCGTTTTTTAACCAGCCTGGTTCCACAGACCTATAACGGGTTTATCGGGGATACACAGGTGTGTACGTTCAAGCAGAACTTCAACCCTTTCGTCATCAAGATAGCACTTGATTTTTCCCAGGATACACAGAACCTGCTTGACAGGCGGCTGGGAATTGCAGCAGCAATACTGCTGTGTGCTGTTGAGGGCAAGCAGTGATAATACCTGGGAAATTGTACTTACAAGTGGCCCTGGGACAAGATTTACTAATGCTCCTATCAAGGTAAATGGGTTTTAGTTTCTTTTGTAATATTACCGTATAGGACAGTAAAAACGCATTTCGATATCAATATAAGTAATTTTCTTAGTTTGAATCTAATCTTTTGACAGGATTTACAGGATATACAGGATATACAGGATTGATTCGTATCCTGTCAATCCTGTTAATCCAGTCTAGAATTTCCATTTTCTTGAGATGCCCAAATTTTCAAGTAATATGTGCAACCAGTTTAATCCGTGTTTCAGTTACCTGGCGTGAATCAAGCCTTTTACGCAATAGAAGCACTCCTCTAAAATATTCGGATGAATGAAAATGATAAAACAGATTCCAGGGTCGCATAAGATTATCCGGGCAGTAAAAGCAGGAGCTGGAAAAACCAGAGAAACTGAAGGAATAAATAGAACCAGAGGAACTGGAATGAATCCTGAAATACTGGAATGCTACCTTGAAGCAGGCAGGATTGCCTCCAGAGTCAGGGAACAGACATTGAACACAGTGGAAGAGGGGGGACGGTTACTGGATACAGCCGAATATGCCGAAGAACTTACCCAGCAGATGGGAGGGGAGGCGGCTTTTCCATGCAACATCTCCATCAATGAGATCGCATCCCATTATACACCATTGAACGGAGATAGGAAATTTGCATCAAAAGACTTAGTCAAGATCGACATAGGCGTACATATTAACGGTTATATCGCTGATACGGCAGACTCCATTGAGGTAGATACTAATAACAACCTGATACTTATTGAAGCTGCACGGGAAGCCTTAAATGCGGCCGTCAATGAGATTCAGGAAGGTGTCAATACCAAATACCTTGGAAAGGTTATAGAAAATGTTATCAAGTCCTATAACTGCCTCCCAATGACCGATCTGACAGGTCACAGTATGGAAAGGTACATTATTCACAGCGGTGTCAATATCCCGAATTATGACGGTGCAAGTTTCGGGAATGTACTTCATGCAGGTGATGTGGTGGCTGTGGAGCCTTTTACTACACTTGGTCGTGGCGGGACCAGGCGGGGAGAGGTAAGGATATACGGCCTTGTTGGCAATAAGGATCCTAAAAACCTGTTATACCAAAAACTGTTGTCCCAGTTCAATACACTTCCCTTCACCACACGCTGGATGGACGAGCCCGACGAGCTTGATAAAATGATGACAAAATTGCATAAGTATCCTGTCCTGATAGAGTCTGGCGGATGTCCGGTGGCCCAGGCCGAACATACTATTATCGTTGAAGATAAGGGTTGCAGGGTAATAACCGCATAACACTCACCTATGAAATCCTAACCCAAAAATATTTTACAATTTGCCTAATAAAAAAACTTATCTACGATAAACAATCACAACATAAGCCATTAATAACCGAAAAACAATGAGTGTATAAGAATGTCGGATGACACTATCGCAAAAGAATGGCCACCTGTGCGGGGTGACTATACAGTGGTCGACCCACGCTCGCGGATTTGTGTAGCCACCCTTGCCAGTGACATGGAAGCGTTCCCTGATGCATGTATGGTAGGCAGCTGCAAAACAGAGAACCTGGGTATAGAGAAGATCATTATCAATACTATTTCAAATTCCAATATCAGGTACATCTTAGTATGCGGCACCGAGTCAAGGGGACACCTTTCAGGCAACACACTTCTTGCAATACACCATAACGGTATAGATGAGCAGGGCAGGATAATCGGGTCGGACGGTGCAATTCCCTTTATAGAGAATATACCTGCCAAGGCCATTGAACGGTTCAGGCAGCAGGTGGAACTAATTGACAGGCGTGGACTTGTTGGGACCGGCAAGATACAGGAATTGATCAATGAATACCGGTCAAAGGGCAAACCCTTCCCTGAACCGCCGATGGTCATTGAAACCAGGAAAAAGAAACAAAAAATAGAACGTGAGATCACAGGCGGGGACATGATGATAGCTCCCGGAATCCTGATGGACTCAGCATCAGGGGTCATATTTGCCGAGACCTGAAAAAAAAAACAGGACTGATCAATATGTTCACATTCCAGAAAGTGCAGGAGGTCGTCAATATCGCTAATATCAAGATTGGCGGCCAGCCCGGCGAGTACCCGACAGTACTGGCAGGGACCATCTTCTACAACAAACACAGCATAGTCTCAGACCCGGACAAAGGTATCTTTGATAAGCTCGCTGCCGAAAAACTGATCAACAGGCAGCAGGAACTCTCTGATGAAACCGGCAATCCATGCATGGTGCATATATATGCAGAGAGTGGTGATGCGGCAATGCGCTACCTGGACTTTGTGAGCAATGCGACCGATGTGCCCTTGTTAATCGATTCTACTGAAAGCCGTGTACGGATGGCTGCAGCCAGTTATGTCAGTGAGATCGGCCTGGCTGATAAGACCATTTACAACAGCCTGAATATGGCAGTGACCGAAGAAGAGATCGAGGCACTGACTTTATCTGATATGGATTCTGCCATCATCCTGGGCTTCAATGCAATGGATTCAAGCCTGGGCGGGCGGATGGAGCTGTTGGAGGACGGTGGAAAGGTACTGCCCCATGGTCTGCTTGAGACAGCAGATGAATGTGGCATCAAGAAGAAGCTCATCGACCCCAGCATTACCCCCATGGGAAACGGTGCCGGAGTAGCGCTTCGGATGACCATTGCTGCCAAGGCAAAATGGGGCCACCCTGTGGGTTCAGGTATCCATAATGCCCCGTCTGCATGGAACTGGCTTCGAAGTATTGGGAAAGAAGATAAACTCATTTACAAGATATGTGATATTGCATCCACTGGTATACAGCAGATGGCAGCTGGTGACTTCATATTGTACGGCCCCATCGAAAATGCGCGATATACATTCCCAATGGCAGCTATGGCTGATATTATGATATCAGAAAGCGTGGCAGACATGGGTGTAGAACCAGTGGAAGGTCACCCGATATGGAAACTGGTTTGAATGGATCGATAATGAGGCCTGTGAATATACCGATACGTATAAATTTCATATACCATACTATGATATTAGTATAAGTTTATAGTAGAACTTTATTAGTAGAGGTTTATTAGTAGAAGTTTATTAGTAGAAGTTTATTAGTAGAACTTTATTAGTAGAAGTTTATTGGTAGAAGTTTATTGGTAGAAGTTTATTGGTAGAAGTTTATTGGTAGAAGTTTATTGGTAGAAGTTTATTAGTAGAACTTCATTAATAGAAGTCTGGTTTTATTGGACGTGACATGTTGTGAAAAAGCTGGGATTTTTTAAGCGCAGGAAACTCAAGTCCATATTGAAAAATACACAAGACGGACTGACAATACTTATCAGGAAAAACCCTACTGTAGATTCTCTTGTAAGTGCCTATGCCCTTGCAAGGATTGCAGAACATTTCCATATCAATGCAAAATGCTATTATTCCGGTACTGTACACCATAAGGGCCTGCTAAATATCATGGGATCTGGTATAGAACCCCTGCCTGATGTGATCATAGATGAACTTTCAGGCACTCTTGCTTTGGTTGATGTGGTCCCAAGTGAACTGCCTGAAGATGTCAGTGCCTTAATTGATATCCCTGCTATAATTATTTCACATTCCAGGATGGCGACTAAGGATATCAAATGCCATTATAAGGATATAAGGGCAAATGTTGAAACAACTTCCACCATCATGGTCCAGTACTTCAGAAGCCTGAAGGTATCAATAGACAGTACCATCGCAACCATGTTCCTGTTCGCAATCAGGGACAGAACCAGGACTTTTTTAACCAACCTGAATAAACACGGACTTGAAGCATACCTCTTTGTACTTGAACACATGGACCATGACCTGCTCCTGAAATTAGAGAAACCAGATGTAAAATCCGAGACATTTAATGATCTTGCAAAAGCACTGAATAACAGGGAGATAAAAAATACATACCTTTTGACCAATACCGGTTATATCAAAGACCCTGGTACTTTGCCAAAGGTATGCAAATATATGCTTGACCTGGAAGGCATATCTACCGCCCTTGTCTATGCAGTTGATACTTCCAATATATACGTATATGCAACATCCAATAATATCGAGGTCAACCTGACACAGGTATTTAAAAAAGCATTCGGACACTGTGGAAATATAATCGGGAATTCCTCTTATGCATCCATTACAATTTCCCTGGGGCTATTTGGTGTAATTACCAGAAGCAGTAATAATACCGGGAGTAGAGAGTTAATGTTAGATACTATCAAAAATTCGATCTCATCAAGGTTCTCGAAGACCATTAAGGAAGGGGAAGGAAAACTGGTAAACGAATAACCTGCTTATTCGATAGAAATGTAACCTTATTTACTGATATGGTATCTATAGAACAGGGCTGTATGGGCTGCACATTGGGTGATGAAAAAGATTATTCACTGAATACAGTATCTACAGAACCCAGCCCATATCCACCTTTGCACTGGACACAGACTCCCCTTGTAGTATCAAAGCAATTGCTACATACGAGACGGCCACACAACTGGCAGGTAAACATTGTAGCCGAATGGTGACATATACTGCAGATTCCTTTTAATTCCAAGATATATCGCCATCAATAGTGGTTAATTGATATAATGTCAAATAATTGAATCCCAAAATATACTTCAGGATGCCTGGTATGGGGAGTAGAACTCTTCTATTATCCACTGGCTCAATTCATCTTCCCAGCTCTTGTCAATGTTTTTCTTGTCAACCAACAGGGAAGATTTGTGTTCATCACATTTTTCGATTTTACATTTCATGATATTCATACCATTATTTTATAAATTGCACTCTAAAAAGCCATCATGTATTATGCCTTAAATAGTTGTCGATTTTTTCTACAGTCATCGTATGAAATAAGTAAAGTGGGTGGTAATTACCACCCTCGGGTCTGCAGTATTTCCTGTTCGGGAATGCTGCTTATACTGATACCTTTCATCTGGCCGCCCAGACCCTTGGAAATCTCGGCCAGTACACCGGGATTGTCAAAATTATTAACAGCTTCTACAATGGCCGAGGCCATCATGGACGGATTCTCGGATTTGAAAATACCACTGCCTACGAAAACACCATCAACACCCAGCTTCATCATCAATGCCGCATCTGCAGGAGTGGCAACACCGCCGGCTGCAAAGTTCACTACTGGAAGGCGCTGTCGTTGGGCGGTCTCCACAACCAGTTCGATCGGAGCCTCGATCTCACGGGCTAAGCGTTCCATTTCATGAAGGTCCATGCCCTTTAACTTACCAATCTGCTCGTTGATCTGGCGCATGTGCCGCACAGCTTCGCTCACATCACCTGTGCCGGCCTCGCCTTTAGTGCGTATCATGGCCGCTCCTTCGTGTATCCTGCGCAGGGCTTCGCCCAGGTCCCGTGCTCCGCATACGAAGGGTATGGTGAAGTTCCTTTTATCTATGTGGTATTTATCGTCAGCCGGTGTAAGCACTTCTGACTCATCGATCATATCCGCGCCTAATGCTTGCAATATCTCAGCTTCCACAAAATGCCCGATACGGGCCTTTGCCATGACAGGTATGGTGACAGAATCAATGATCTCGGCAATGATCTGCGGATCAGCCATCCGTGCCACTCCGCCCGTTTTCCTGATATCAGCCGGAACCATGTGCAGGGCCATGACAGCAACAGCCCCGGCATCTTCTGCTATATGCGCCTCTTCCGGAGTAGTTACATCCATGATGACCCCGCCCTTTTGCATTTTGGCAAACCCGCGTTTTAATAGTTCAGTACCGTGTCGTAATTTTTCAAGTTCCATTTTTATCAACCTTCAGTCTCAATGTCATTCATGCCTATTATCTTTACTTCTGGCAGCATATAAAGTATAATTCAGAATACTCATGTAAGGATGTATCCATATTATCTAGGTTAATCTAATATGATAAATGATAAAACTTGCTTTCTATTACCAAAAAAAGTGCAAACTTTATATATTTATACAATCTGAAACATAAAACTCCATAATCACTCATTTTGCACCATTTTTTTTTGATTTTGCTTGATTTGTCGACATTTTTATATTGTATTAGTGTAAGATATTCTGTTTAATTATGGATGAATTGGATATTTTTATTCTTAAATTTCTTTCAAGGAATGGCCGGATGCACAGTACCGACATGTCAAAAGAACTTGGAGTTGCCACTTCTACCATCCACAAACGCATTAAGAACCTTGAATCCGAAGGTATAATTGAGAATTTTACAATAATAACTGACCCGTCCAAACTTGATCTCAACATTACCACATTCATCGGCCTTAACATAGACTCAAGCCGCAGGATCAATATAATCAACAAGCTCAATGATATCGAAGATATACTTGAGATATATGAACTGCTGGAACCCTATGACCTGTTTTTAAAAGTAAGGACATTTGACATAAATTCCCTTAAGAACAATGTACTTCGCATAATCAATGAAATAGATGGGGTACTCGGGTCAAGCAGCCTGATCACCACAAAAAGGCATAAAGAAAAAGCATGTAACATTTTAATAAAGGAGGTAAAGTAAAATGATATTTGGTCTGGAAACAGTTATGATCCTGACTGTGATAGTATATCTTCTTGGCGGGACATTCATATTATTCATTTATGAAGCTTATGGAAAAACGAAACAGAAAAACTTATTAATCCTGGCTATCGGGTTTTTTATCCTGATATTTGGCAGTAATTTCGATATCCTTGCGTCTGTAGTTTTACCTGGTATGTCTTCAGAAACTGCCCGGACAATTGCTTTATTAGTGGAAATCCCAGGTATACTGATAATGCTGTATTCGGCATTGAAGTCGTAAGTAAATGGGGATAATAAATGGAAGGAAGATCAACAGACAGGCGAGAACGATTCGCAAGGAACTGGAAGCTTTTAGGGATTCCGTCGAAATCAAATTTTCAGGAAAACCTGTTGAACTCAAGGATATTAACCGAGGCCATAACAAGACTTATGGACCAGTTCCGGTCACAGACCCTTCCTGTTATCGAAGATATATGCTACCAGCTTGGTAAAGAGGACTCAAATAATTTGAAAAGCACACTCCACATCAAGAAAGATACACCAAGATCATGCCTTGAACCTATAGAAATGATGTGCTTGCTAAACGGCATCGATACAGATATCATGTCAGAAAAAAATACCACAGCGTCCCTGAAAATATATGAGTGTCCTTTTAAAGATGTACTTGTGGGTATTGTACCTAATATTGTAGTGTGCAGGAATTATTTCAAGGGTATGGCACACGCTGTAAATCCTGAGGTAAGTGTCATGCAGCCTAATAAGAAATGCCATGAAGACGACCAGTGCGAGTTTATTATCAAAGTGACACGTTAAGACTCAAAAAATGAGGTGGTTGACTGATGGCGATTTGATTTTAATCTGACTAAGATGGGTTATAACGTAAATTGATTTAAACACGTTTTAAACCGTTTTAGTGCCCTGGCCTATGGTTCCGTACTCAGTTAATGAATCGTCACAGGCATTACAAGTTTTAAGCCTTCGGTCATCTTATTTGATTATTGTGTATTTTTTTAACGAATCGTCTTTTACTTATTGACAAATTTTGAATTGTTATTTTAACATCGCTTTTCTTGGCTATATCTTTTGCTTTAGCTAATTGTATACAGAAAAATGTCATCCAAGAATGTAATAGAGGTCTGGCCCGCCCCATCCTTCACCTGATAATATATTACTTTCTTTGGGCCGTCGCCCCCTTGTAATGTCCAGGATTTAGAGGGTGCCGGATCTTCCCATTTTTCTGAATCCCAGATACCGTCATTACTGTACCTGACCTTGTCAACATCTGAGCCAAGATCGATATAACAGGGATTTCCACGATGTAATTTAGGTTACATCCTTATTTGAACCTGACCTCAACTTTTCTATTTCCTAACCATGGTATCGGAACATTTCTCCCTGTCTCATTGATCTTTCGCATCATCTTTAAGGCAGCATTTTTGTGTCTGTCTTTGTAGTTGCCGTAAAATGTGAGACTTTTTATTATTTTTTGGTTACACTTATTAATCAATTCTGTTAACCGCGGATGAACGCAGATAAACGCGGATACTGCATGCGAAATCTGCGTTCATTTGCGTTCATCTGCGGTTCGTTATAATTCAAAAGACCAGAAGAAATTAAAAAGTATCAGTAATTTCGAGAATCCGGAGACTACGGCGATGCCGTGGTCATTCAGATTATCTATATTTGATACCCGTTTTTTACAGGAATGATCGTAGGCGTAGGCGTTTTCGTTTGTCTATACAAACGAATGTCATCCGAGAATGTAATAGAGGTCTGGCCCGCCCCATCTTTCACCTGATAGTATACTACTTTCTGTGGGCCGTAGCCCCTCTGTAATGTCCAGGATTTAGAGGGTGCCGGATCTTCCCATTGTTCTGAATCCCATATACCGTCATTACTGTACCTGACCTTGTCAACATCTGAGCCAAGATCGATATAAGTAAGGGTTAAAGAAACTGAAGTAGAGGTGGTATATTCATCATCATCATTAATTATAATGCTCCCCGTGGGCGTTTGAGTATCCAGGATTATAGTATCTGAGTACGTCATGGATATCCTTCCCGTCCCATCCTTCACCTGATAGTAAACTTTCTTTGGGCCGTCGCACCCCTGTAATGTCCAGGATTTAGAGGTTGCCGGAGGTTCCCATTGTTCTTCATCCCAGATACCGTCATTACTGTACCTGATCTTGTCAACATCTGAAAAGTTTAATGAAACTGAAGTAGAGGTGGTATATGTGGCATTATCATTAATTAGAATGCCCCATGTAGGCGTTTGTGTATCCAGGATTATAGTATCTGAGTACGTCATGGATATCCTTCCCGCGCAATCCTTCACCTGAAAGTATACTTTCTTTGGGCCGTCCCCTCCCTGTAATGTCCATGATCTTGAAGTTGCCGGAGGTTCCCATTGTTCTGTATCCCAGATGCCGTCACTGCTGAATCTTACCATATCCACCCCAGAGCCTGAATCATAATAGTCTAGTGAGAGCGTTACCTGAGCGGATGAGGAGAAGACCGCACCACTTTCGATGGATATTGAACCTTCAGGATCGGTCACATCTATATTGGTGATTATAATAACAGCTACCACTGCTAATGTAATGATGGTCACGGCATTGACGGGTATCTTGACCCATTTCAATCCCTTTTGTACCAGGGATAGGGGAGGGAGTAATTTTGCAAAATTCTTAGCAAGGTCTGCACTTATTATCTCTATGAGTACTTCATCCTCAGTATGCCCTTTGAGAATATTTTTTGTGATCTTATTGGCTGAACCTTTGAACTGTTTGAGCCTTTCCTGGTCAGATAATTTGCTTAGTTTGTCTTCCAGTTGCTTCAGGTCTTTATTGTCCAGTACTTCACCTTGTTTTTTTAAGGCCCGTTTGATGGACTGACTCAATATTTCCTTGATATATTTTTCAGTAATTTCTTTTGATGTCTTTTTGACTGGAGGTTTGATGCCATGTCCGGTCTGTTCAGCTTCTTTCACGATAGTGTTCACTCCCCTGAGGGGGTAAGGGCCGTACTCGTCTTATTCAGGCAGGTGTTCAGGTTTGCTTTTATACATTTGTAAGTTCTTTTTTGGAGTGAATCAAAAAAAATTGGGATCTTGAGATTGCCAGGTAATTTCTGTTTCAGACGCTGCTCCATTTCAGAGATCTTTTCATCTGCCAGGTCTGTTACTTCAGGCAGGTCCATGATCCCGGTATCTGCTGTTATTTCATGTGTTTTTATCTCATCCACTGCCCTATCGCACATGTCCTGCATTTGTTCCCTGATAGTCGGACATATTTTCGTGTTTACCAGATCTTTCGCCAGGGCTTCTGAGGTTTCTGTTACAAAGTCATCAAAGATCGTTTCAACTGACCTGGTCTGATAATTCCTTATCTTCAAAAAACCCATATCAAAACAATCGTTCAGGCCGGTTAAGATACCTTTTTTCACGCCCTCTGGTATTCCTTCTTCTACCCCTTCAGTTACACCAGAGATGAATTCCTGCTGGATCTCTTCAATATATGTATTGTATTGTTCATGAAGATAATAGAATATGTTCTGTGTTGTTGTCATATTTATTGCTCCCTACAATACTATTCTTGATATTACCACTCCATAGATCAAGCTGATTTTTCCATTAACTGTTGAAT
>Ga0255456_1029_pt1 | contig 26730 bp, 31 predicted proteins | sample ANMaggQLBNCT01C7_FD_182646 | JGI IMG/M metagenome (GOLD analysis project Ga0255456, IMG submission 182646) | Sediment cell enrichment communities from methane seep in Santa Monica Basin, California, United Staets - ANME aggregate JGI... | ecosystem: Environmental > Aquatic > Marine > Cold seeps >...
ACGTGTTGCTCTTGTGCAGGGGAAGACGGGTGGCAAGGGCAAGGTTGATTTGGTGGTTGAGGAGATGGATGCAAAACAAGCCAGGTTGTTCTCTTTGCTGGATTTGGGGAAATTTATGGGAAAGTAGGTAAATCGATAGCGAGAGAGTTTATGTTTTGATAGGTAATACATTGATTGGGTTGCTTGATAATGTTTTTCACTACATCTTTGAAAGTCAAGTTTAAGACCAAACAAAAGCATTAATAGACAAAAAAGAAAGATAAAATCAAATATACAAAACCGAAATTGAGTGGGGTATCTCTTATGCCAGAAAACTATTCAGACATATTCATCAGGGACATCATGACACAGGATGTTGTAGTAGTGAACGAGGACGATCCAGTCGAGCATATATTCGAATTATTTGACAAATACCATTTCAACACATATCCTGTCGTAAACAATGAAGGAAAACTCACAGGCATCATCGACCAGGATATTATGCTGGAAATTATAATGTTCCACCGCATACCCCGCACAAAGCACACCCATATAGCAGCGGTGAGGTCACAGGGCGAAAGTGCCAGAGAGATAATGATACCTCACCCGGTAACTATTTCCCCTGATGAAAACCTGCATGATGCCGCTGATATGATGTTAAAACACCATATCAACAGGGTTTGTGTAGTAGAAGACGATAAACTGGTAGGCATCATTTCAAAAAAGAACATAATATGCGAGGTATACAAGAGAAAAGAGGTTGAGTGATGGAGCATATTCTCCTGCTGCTTCTAATCCTGTTCCTGGCAAAAGTCTTTGGAGAGATTATTGAACGTGCAGGATTTCCCAGTATATTAGGAGAAATATTTGCAGGAGTGTTCCTTGGTCTGCTGTGGTTTGAACCTGGTGGTGAAGTGCTTTCATTCCTGGCAGAACTGGGTGCCATCTTCCTGTTATTCACTGCCGGGTACCTGGAAGTAAATCTTACTGAACTTCGTACGGCATCCAGGGTGGCCTTCACTCCAACCATCTTCGGTATTGCCGTACCTTTCCTGCTTGGATATCTACTTGGCCAGGCATTTGGTTTCGGGTTTCTGGAAAGCCTCTTTATGGGTGTGGCGTTCAGTCCCACAAGTATAGGGGTAGTGGTCAAGACCCTCATAGACCTGAAATATCTTTCAAGCAGACCAGGCTCGGTAATGCTCACATCTGCCATTTTTGATGATATTATCGGGATATTCATACTTGCAATAGTTGTCACAATAGCCACCATAAATCAACTGCCTTCAGGCATGCAATTATTGTTGATCGCAGGCAAGCTGGCAGGCTTCATGGTCATCATTACTTTTATGGGTTTCAAGGTTTATCCATGGCTCTTCAACTTAGTTCACAGGATGCATGTGAAGGAAGGGATATTTGCATTCGTGATCATGGTAGCGCTTTTCTCTGCATACCTTGCCGAAGTTTTTGGCCTGCATGCGGTCATCGGAGCGTTTATTGGAGGGGCACTCCTCTCTGATATTCCCTTTGCAAAGATCGAGAGTGTGCAGAGGAATGTGAGCGGTCTGTCTTACGGGATATTTGTCCCCATCTTCTTTGCATTTATCGGACTGTCTGTGGATCTGGGCGTGGCTCAAACAGCGGGTTTATTCACTGTACTGGTAATCGTGCTGGCTCTGGTTGGAAAACTTATCGGCGGTTTTATAGGGTCAAAACTTATCGGGTTCGAATTTCACGACAGCCTGATATTCGGTATTGGCATGATGCCAAGGGCAGGTGTGGAACTGGTGGTGCTATCGGTGGGAAAGGGTATGGGCCTTATTACCGATGAGGTGTTCTCGGCTATCGTCCTGATGGTCGTGGTATCGATCATTGTTTCACCCATATTGCTAAAATTTGTTATTCAGATCAATGAAGATAAAAAACCGCAAATACCAACGATACAAGATTGATGTATTGAGTTTATAGACTCAATGACGTTACAATGAACCTGCCAAAGTAAATTCCAGAAATACTCAACACTATATTCATCAGGATATTCCCATACCCCATCATTACATTGGATTCATTGAATAAACTTACCGTTTCGTATGAAAATGTTGACATGGTGGTGAATGAGCCCAGAAGTCCTATAGCTATAAAATTCCTTGTCGAATCAGAAAAATATCCATGGTATAAATTTGAGAATATCAAAAATCCCAGGACCAGGCACCCGATAAAGTTGACCAGAAGAGTCCCGTATGGAAAATTCTCATGTTTGACCAATCCTGTCAGGTAATAACGCGACGTAGCGCCCAGGAATCCACCTATGCCAATTATTAAGAGCGTTTTGTATCCCAAGTTATTGTCTCCTTTAGTTAGTGTGCTGTTAATCGTGATATGTTGTTAAACGTATCCACTTCAAAAAGTATGGTATTTTGACAGGATTTACAGGATGTTGACGTTGCGGTATATCCTGTCGATCCTGTAAATCCTGTCTGATAATTTTTAAATTACCCATAGATTTGAAGTGGATACTGTTAAACTAAAACGCTGGCCTGTAAATTGTTTTATGGGATAGCTATGTTTTGGTGGATGAAATTATTTTACTGGCATATATATTTAGTGACATAGCGTCATATAAAATCTGAGAGCAATGAAAAAATCCGTATCATCAAATGAAACCACATGGTATCAGCTATCTGCTAAACAGGTTTTCGAAACCCAGCAGTCAGGACCTTCAGGACTGACCACGGATGAGGCAAAGGCAAGACTTGGACGTTATGGATACAATGAACTGAAATTCAAGAAACGCAGTGCTCTTATTCGATTTTTAATGCAGTTCAACAGTCCGCTTATCTACATTCTACTAGCCAGTGCCGCAGTCACCAGCGCTCTTTATTTATGGGAAGGTAAAGAGATGTTGATAGATACTGTGGTTATTCTTGCCGTGGTTCTTGCAAACACGATCATCGGTTTTATACAGGAGGGAAAAGCCGAGGCATCGGTAGAAGCGCTTGGAAAGATGATAACACTCGAGTGCACTGTCGTACGGAATAATAAAAAGAATGTCATACCTGCAAGGGAACTGGTCCCGGGTGATGTCGTGATCCTGGAAGGCGGGGATAAAGTTCCTGCGGATATGCGGCTGTTCCACGCAAGGAACCTAAGCGCAGATGAAGCAGCCATCACAGGAGAATCCGTGCCTGTGACCAAGCACACAGACCCGATTATGGAATACGCAACAATTGCAGACCAAAAGTGCATGACATTCAGCGGCACGTTCATTACAAAAGGAACGGGGTCCGGAATCGTTGTCGGCACCGGGGAGCAGGCAGAGATTGGAAGGATCGCAAAACTGATACAGGAAACAGAGAAGATTGTAACACCGCTTACAAGGAGATTAGCAGACTTCACCAGGTTCCTTGTCATTGCAATTCTCTTAATCACGGGTCTTAATTTTATACTGGCAGTATGGTTCGGGTACGATGTAGTGTATGCGTTTCTCGCGTCAGTGTCCCTGGCGGTAGCTGCGATACCAGAGGGACTGCCTGCGGTGGTAACGATGGCACTGGCATTCGGTGTGACTGCAATGGCGCAAAAAAATGCAATCATCAAGAGGCTGCCTGCTGCAGAAACCCTTGGATGCACCACTGTCATATGTTCGGATAAGACCGGGACGCTCACCAAGAACCAGATGACAGTATCGCGGATATATTCAGGTGAAATGGACTACATGGTAAGTGGGGTTGGATACGAGCCAAAAGGCGAATTTACCCCGTCCCGGATGAGTGAAGAGTTGATTGAAACATTAAGAGCAAGTTACCTTTGTAATAATGCTAGTATTGTGGAAGAAGATGGATATTCCATCATCGGAGACCCGACCGAAGGCGCACTGCTGGTCTGTGCAATGAAAGCAGGTATCAAAGACAAATTGTTGCGGTTGGACGAAATACCCTTCGAATCCGAGAAACAATATATGGCTACGCTACATGAGGAAGATGAAAAGCAGATCATATTTGTGAAGGGCTCGCCTGAGCGGGTCCTGGAGATGTGCCAGACCCGGATGGTGGATGGAAGCATCGAACCGATAGATAAGGAACAAATACTTGAAAAAGCAGATGAGATGGCAGAAGAAGCACTCAGGCTGCTTGCCATGGCATATAAGATAACTAATAAAAGATCAATTGACCAAAGCGACCTTAAGGATATGGTTTTTCTTGGCATCCAGGGGATGATCGATCCGCCAAGAGAAGAGGCAATAGATGGGGTAAAAAAATGCAGGAGTGCAGGAATACGGGTTGTGATGATGACAGGGGATTATGCATTAACAGCGAAAGCCATCTCCTGCAAACTCGGGATCAATGCAGACAGGGTGATCACCGGGGATGAGTTGTCGCAAATGAGTGATGATGAACTGTATGATGTCGTGGAAAAGGTATCGGTATTTGCACGGGTTGCGCCTGAACACAAGTTCAGGGTCACAAAGGCACTGCAAAAACATAAACACGTCGTAGCGGTTACAGGTGATGGCGTGAATGATGCACCTGCACTAAAAGCAGCAGACATTGGGATTGCTATGGGGATCACCGGAACCGAGGTAAGCAAGGAAGCTTCTGATATGATCCTTGCCGATGACAACTTTGCAACGATCGTTGCTGCGGTGGAAGAGGGAAGGTATGTTTACAACAATATTAAAAAGGTTATTTTATACACGCTCCCGACAAATGGCGGACAGGCGCTGCTGGTTCTGGGCGCGATCCTGCTTGCCCCATTTTTAGTACTCTTCCACGAGCGCCTTCCGCTCGAACCTGTGCAGATACTCTGGATCAATCTCTTCGATGCAGTAGCACTCGCACTGCCGCTCATCAAAGAACCGATGGAAAAGGATCTGCTCAAAAAATCTCCGAGGAATCCGGATGAACGGATAACCGATTCCCCATTCTTCAAGAAGGTTGGATTGATCTCTCTTGTGATGGCGATATCAGGGTTTGTGATATACTACTACTACGGGATGCCTGCGGTCGATGGAACCCTGAACCTGGATACTGATGAGATCAATGATCTGCTCAGACAGGCGCAAACCGCTGCATTCACAACAGTAATATTGGTGCATCTCTGCTACGTTATTACCGCACGTTCGATCACAGAATCTGCATTCACGTTCAGTCCGTTCTCAAACAGGTGGATGCTTGCAGGGATTGCGATCACTATTGCTATGCAACTTGGGATCATCTACCATCCGATCGGAAATGCCATTCTCGGAACGGCACCCCTGCCGCTCGACTGGTGGGGGCTCATGATACTGGTTGCGCTGCCGGGATTTTTTGTGATCGAGATCGAGAAGTGGCTGACAAAACGGTTTGGGAGAGGGCAGTAGCATACATTCAATAAGTTGCGGTTGATCTTGTGGGTGACCACAAGTAAACGTCTTGATATGCAATACTGTTCATAAAATACTACTTATACAATATCATTCATACAAAATATATTTGCATTTGGACAACATTTCAGGTGTGACCATGAAAATCGGGAGAACGGGCAGGCATATCATCGTTATCATTTTACTTATACTGGCTTTTGTTCCAGGTATACAAGCACAGGAGGAAACGCTGTTCAACGGCACTGGCTTCTATCTGTCTACAGGCCAGACCTGGACATTTTACCAGGATTATGCTTTTGCACTTAAAAATGTTGATAGAAATGGTGAGAAGGCCTGGGTGCAATTGAAACTCAATAATGCTGTGGTCAAATCAGGCATTTTATCCAATAATGAAGTTTTTTATTACAATACCAGCACAAACGGATCTAACGAAACTGTCATATTCAGCCTGGAAGTATCCGGGATATACTCGGGAGAGGATACCGATATTGTTACATTTTCCCCTGTTTACCAGTACTACCAGCCCGGACTTGCAGACCCAACACCCATACCTACCCTACTACCTGATAATTCCAATGATACATCTGGTACACCCGCTCATACGAATGCTGGTGGAAAAATTCCAGGATTCCATGCAATTACAATAGCAATAATAATATGCATTTATAGTATATTGTTGCATAGAACCTGAAATTCATCATTTAATATAAATGGTGATATAGTATAACACAAATCTACAGGGCATCCTGTATTTCTTAAATAACGTGATACTCATGCCAACGTCAACTAATAATGAAAACCGCAATATGGTACGAGCGTATATCGATATGCTGCGACCCGAGATCGCTGATATGGATCTGGCACTTCCCGCTGCCAGTGCCCTGCTTGCAGCATATCTCATAAGCGGAAGTATGCCACCCTTATTCCCGTTCATCCTGGCGGTTGTAGGTGCATATTTTGCAATTACCAGTTCCTATGTGTTCAATGATTACTGCGATGTGGATATCGACAAGATCAATCTCCCGAACCGGCCGCTGCCGTCCTCACGAATCAGCCGAAAAAATGCACTGACCTATGCCCTTGTACTGATGGTGATCGCCAGTACAGTTGCTGCCTTTTTAAATCCTGAATCACTTGTTATTTTTATTATAGCTGCAGGCGTTATTACCCTTTATTCAAGTGTGGCAAAACGGTCCACTTTCCTGAGTTTTGTTCCTGTTGGTATCTCATACGGGCTGGTTCCAATAGGTGTCTGGCTTGCATTCGATCCTGCAGGGGTGCTCAATCTCGGCTTAGTACACTCGTATGCGCCTGACGATGGTGTGTTGCTGCCACTCTCTGCGGTATTCTTAGGACTGATGATATGCGTTACCGACTGGGGCTTTACCCTTAGCGGCGTGGCACGGGATGTGGAAGGGGATCGTGCCAAAGGCGCACCAACCGTGCCTGTGACGTTCGGGGTACCTGCAACTTCGAAGTTCATATTCATGTGCTGGTTAGTAGGTGTTGCGGCATCCCTGGTTATAGGGTATACCGCCCACCTGGGTCCGTTGTATTTTGCAGGTACTATATTCGGCGGCGGCTGGATACTGTGGCAGTCGATTGATTTTATTAAAAATCCTCTCCCTGAAAGGGGGGGTAAGTTATTCCTGCAAGGTTCCAGGTACAGGGGTGTGATGTTCGGCTCCCTGATAATCGATGTGCTGCTCCTGATATTTATAAAGTCTACCGGATATCCTTTTATCTGGTAATACCGGAGTGGTTAGCAATTGAATAAGAATGCCGGTATAGTGGTGATCGGTGCCAGTCCTGCAGGGGTGATGGCTGCCAGGAGTGCGGCTTTGCAGGGGGCAAGTGTGACACTACTGGACCGCAAGGAGGATATGGGACACCCGCCCCATCCCGCAAATACCTTTTTCAAGTTCATGATGGACCGTAGCTTCGAGCCGATCCTGGATGAGTATGTACTGAACCGGCTGCGGGGTATGAAGATAATCTCGCCCGGTGGCATTAGTATCGAGATAGAGACCCCTGGATATTACATAGATCGGCAGCGGTTTGAAAGGCATTACAGGGATGAACTATTAAAAGCAGGGGTGGATGTGCAAACAGGCACGGAAGCCCTTTCGGTGATGCGGGCCGGGTCCCAATTCAAGGTAAGTACATCTGATGGTATCCTTATCCCAAAACTGGTAATAGCGGCTGACGGTATAGAGTCAAAGACTGCGGCCCGGATGGGGCTTAAGACCACACGGTATCCGGGAGATATTGCCTGGGCGATGGAGGCAGAGGTCAGGGCACCCGGTATCGGTGAGCCTGATATGTTCGAATATTATATAGGGGACCACTCACCTGGCTGGAAGTCCACCTATTCACCGGCCGGGCGTGACCTGGCCACACTGGGAGTATATGTAAGGCGTCACGGCAGGGATGTTTCTGCCTTTTTTTACAGGTGGCTTGAGATGTTCGCCAGGATGAAGGGGTATGATATCGATGATATTGAGATAATTGCCACGCATACAGGGGGTGACCCTATAGCCACGGTCCCGCGCCAGTTAGTCGCGGATGGGTTTATGGTAGCTGGCGGCGCGGCTGGCCAGAGCGGTATAGGCTACGGTATGCGGGCCGGGCAGATATGCGGTGAGGTGGCTGCGGCTGCGGTTGCTGAAGGTGATGTAACGGCTGGGAGATTGCGGGAATATGTCAAACGCTGGAAAGGGGAGTTTGCCAGCGAGTACTGGATGGGGCGCATGGGCCTGGAACTTGTTCGCAAGATGACGAATGAGGAGATCGATACTGTGGTTTCGGTGTTTGCAGGGAGGGACCTGTCGTCGCTTAAGGGGACACCGCTGGTGCAGGCTGCTAAGGTGGGGTTATTTATTGCAAGGCATAAGCCGGCGGCGCTGTGGGCTTATCGGGCGATGCTGAGAAGGAAGTGAAGGGTGTAGATTTTACTAAACTCCCAAATGGGCAGATCATCACATTGCCCTGTTCAAGTGACCTGAAAGTTGGTTTACTTCGAGCAGCAATCAACAAAGCCGGGCTGACTGTGGAAGATTTCCAGATATTAATACAATAGGAGATCAGATTATGGAATATACAGTACTTGTTTACAAGGATGAAGAAGGAGGCTTTTGGGCAGAGGTACCAGCCCTTCCTGGTTGTTATTCTCAAGGTGAAACAGTAGAAGAGACAATGGAACATGTGAAGGAAGCGATTGAGACCCACATAATAGCTTTGAAGGAAGATCTTCAGGAGATACAAGCCAATAAGGAATTTGTTATTGGAAACGTGACCGTAAATACAACTGCTTAATATAAAGAAATTATATATAATTCATTTGATAACTTTTAGTTGTTTTTAAGTTGGACTTTCATTTCCTAAAAAATTTTCCTTCAAACTTTCGCAATACCCACATGTGTGATACAGCTCCTCATTTTACCTCCCCCGCCGCCGCAGCCCGTCAGGGTGGCAGCCAGCCATGTGGATTCGTGCTGCCTGATTCTGGAGATGGGAGTATGCAATAATATAATACCAGCTATATATAGTCCCATAATTATTTCGCATTGAACTCTTTTCGGGACTATACAAGCACCAAATTCCATCCCCAACCTTTATTACCCATTAATGTATCTATAATCCCCTTACAACATGCCAGTTTCATAGGCGGGATACGTCCCGCAGGGATGTGGCCCCTTCAAGGGCTGAACCGTGAAACCTGGACACTGATTAGGAGATAACGAAACATGGCAAAATCAATGTATAGTCATATCAGGGATGCCTGGAAGGACCCTGACTCAACGTATGTACACGAACTCAGATGGCACAGACTCCAGGAATGGAGACGTGAAGCCGCAGTACAGAGAATAGACAAACCCACACGGCTTGACCGGGCACGCAGCCTCGGCTACAAGGCCAAACAGGGCATAGTCATGGTCAGGGCAGGTATCAGGCGGGGCAGTGCCCGTAAACCACGCTACATCAGGGGCCGCCGGACCAAGCGTATGGGCATGAGCAAGATCACCCGTGGCAAGAGCATCCAGCGTATTGCAGAAGAAAGGGCAGCACGCAAATTCCCCAACCTGCAGGTGCTCAACTCATACTGGGTAGGCGAGGACGGCAAGCACAAATGGTACGAGATCATTATGGTGGACCCGGCACATCCGGTTATTCAGAAAGACCCCAAATTGAATTGGCTATGCCGGCCCAACCAGAAAGGACGGGTCTTCAGGGGCAAGACAAGTGCCGGAATAAAGGGCAGAGGCCAGCGCAAACGCGGCAAAGGCACTGAAAAGACCAGGCCCAGCATAAGGTCCCGCGGTAATTTAGGTAAGTGAGGTCTGTGACCTCACGTCATTTTTTACAGGTTTTGGGTAAATCTGGATACCCCATTCTATCTGTCATAACGGGTAACTTATTGTACTTTAAATGAAAATCAGATTTAGGAATGATTCATTATATCCATCTGCGCACAATTGCACAGGCCACAGAAGACCCGGAAAAGGTACGATCAGCCTTAAAGCTACTTCTCCCTCCTCCGGGTCAATTAGCAAAAAAAGATTCGATCACTGTGCATGAGACCGTCACTACAGGCTACCACGGTAACTCCATTATCGTGATGGAAGCAGAGCTAAAGAAAAACAAGGACTGCCAGTATGTGGTTGATCGTATCAGGGAACACCTGGGGCCTGCAGGTATTTCCCGGCTTGCAGCCGAACTGGAAAATCGAGTGGATGATGACTGCACCCTGTACATCAGGTTTAATAAGCAGGAAGCATATCTGGGCAAATTGATGACGACCACAAAATCCGATTCCATCCTTGTACGGATAAAAATAAAAGCCTATCCGGCCAGGGCCGATAAAGCGATACAAGTCGCACTGTCACTTTTGGGCGAAGGAGACTGATCATGGGCATAATAAAGAGTTCGAACTTTTATGACCTTAACGTCCATACACTGCCTGACCATGCAGACTCCCCATCAAGGATGATACTGGAAGCAAAATATATGGGATATTCAGGCATCTGCCTGACCTCGATCAATACTGCCAATACATTCCATGGTACTGACATCACCATGCCAACGCCCAGGGATTTTGAGATCTATACCGGAATCGAGATCCAGGCAGATAATTTATCCAAACTGAACAAATATATAAACAGGTCAGTAAACAAAGTAGATGTCATCACTGTCAGCGGGGGGGATGAGAATATAAATCGTGGGGCCGTAGAGAATGGGCGCGTGGACATACTTGCCCACCCTGCATCCCGGGGTAAACCCTTAAACCATGTATTATCTAAAGCAGCAGCAGATAATGGCGTGGCCATTGACTTCAATATAGATGCCCTGATCCGGCACAGGGGGGGCAGCAGGGTCAGGATACTCAGTGCCATCAGGCAGAATGCCAGGCTGGCACGCAAATTTGACGCTCCCATGGTCATCACCAGTAATGCCAAGTCACACTATGACCTGCGCGGACCCAGGGAGATGATGGCACTGGGAATGCTAATGGGTATGACCCGGGAAGAAGCATTACATGCACTATCAACGGTACCCGGCTCTATTATTAACAGGAACCGGAATAAAAACCGCATTATGGATGGAGTGGAAGTGGTACAATGAAGATCCTGCCCCCTACTTTAAGAGAATCGAACAGGTATCTGGCCATCTCCGTAACATCAGAAGGGGACATACCAAGGCGGGACCTTGTTAATGAAATACTCTTTTGTGCAGCGACACTTCACGGGGATGCAGGGAGCAGTGAGATGGGTATCCGCCTTCTTTCGTTCGAGGATAACAAGGGTATAATACAGTGCAGGATGGACATGGTATGGGAGACAAGGGCCGTACTTGCAACCGTAACATCGATAAAGGGGATGCGGATCAGGATAAAGGTACTGGGCGTATCGGGAACCGTTAGGGGAGCGACAGAAAAGTATTTACTAACGCAAGACATAAATGAGCCCGAACCTGAGATAAAAAGAACCCAAACAATTAAACAATGTAAGATGATCATAGATGTGGGGACTATTTCCGGTGAAGTAGTAAACCGGAATAACAACGAAATTGATTTATTGTCAGAGGACCCACATTCTTTAGAAATATTAAATCGTTCTAATACCAGATATTTTGGTATTACGGTTTTTGACATTAAAGATAAGGAGATTGATGTATAATGCAGATGGCACCTCAAATGGGATATGATCGAGCGATAACGGTCTTCAGTCCCGACGGTAGGTTGTTCCAGGTAGAATATGCCCGGGAAGCTGTTAAACGCGGAACAACGGCAGTAGGAGTAAAGGCAGTAGACGGCGTTGTGCTGCTTGTAGATAAACGAATAACAAGTAAACTACTTGAAGCTGATTCTATTGAAAAGATATTCCAGATCGACGATCATATGGGTGCAGCCACATCTGGTCTTGTGGCTGATGCCAGGGCACTGATAGACAGGGCGCGGGTAGAGTCCCAGATCAATAAAGTATCATATGATGAACCCATTGGCGTGGAAGTCCTGGCTAAGAAGATCTGCGATTTCAAGCAGACCTATACCCAGTACGGTGGCGTCAGGCCATTTGGTACGGCATTATTAATCGCCGGTGTGGAAGACTCTGCGGCAAGGCTTTTTGAGACCGACCCCAGTGGTGCCCTGCTTGAATACAAAGCCACCGGAATAGGTGCAGGCCGGGCCGAGGTAATGGAGGTATTTGAAGAGAAGTATACCGATGATATCAAACTCACGGATGCTATCTTACTGGGTCTGGAAGCTCTTTATAATACAACAGAGGGCAAGTTTGATGCTTCTACCATAGAGGTGGGTGTGGTCGAACTTGAGACCAAGCAGTTCAAGAAACTCAGTTCCGAAGAGGTTGCCGATTATGTCAATGTGATACTGGAAGCCCATTCAGAGGAAGAAGAAACCGGAACTGAAGAAGAAGCTGAAGAAACTGAAAGTGAAGAGATGACCGAAGAAGAGACAGGGGAAGAATAACCCATCTCAATATAAATTGTTGGTTTGATCATGGTCACGCTGGATGATGCCGTAATTGCCAGGCTTAAGAAAGGTGGGAAGCAGTTCGAAGTATATGTAGACCCTGATGCAGCTTTTTCCATGAAAAGGGGTGAAGAGATAGACATGGAAAAGGTACTGGCAGTTGAAGACGTTTTTGAAAATGCCAGCAAGGGCGACCGTCCTGCAGAAAGTGATATTGATAATACATTCAAGACACAGGATACATTAGAAATTGCCAGGCAGATCATCCTGCATGGTGAGATACACCTGACAACAGAGCAGCGGAAAAAGATACTTGAGGACAAAAAACGCCAGATAATCAGCATAATCGCTGCCAATGCCATTAATCCCCAGACCAAGACCCCGCATCCCCCTACGAGGATCGAACATGCCATGGAGGAAGCGGGTGTGCATATTGATACCATGAAGAGTGTGGATGACCAGGTAAATATCGTGATGAAGGCGATACGCCCCATAATCCCCATACGTTTTGAAGAGGTCAGTATCGCAATAAAGATCGGTACGGATTATGCCCCGAAAGCTTATGGCCCGTTATCTAAATTCGGCACACTCACAAAAGAAGAATGGCAAAAGGATGGTTCATGGATCGGCGTGGTCACAATACCTGCTGGTTTGCAGGACGACCTGTTCGGTCTGGTTAATCACCTGACCAAAGGAAACGCAGAGATAAAGATCCTGAAATGAAATTCAAATTATTACAAGATTATCAGGTTGAGGTTACAAAAAATGGATAAGCACATTGTGGTGCCTGGCGATTTTCTTTCTGACGATGTCAAAAAAGCAGGAGACGGCACCTATGTGAGTGAAGGAAAGGTTTATTCAAATCTTTACGGACTTGCAAGTGAAAAGGAGAAGATACGGGTTGTTTCTTTATCAGGGAAATATATTCCGCAGGGTGGGGATCTGATCGTGGCCACTGTGAGCGAGATTACTTTCTCGAACTGGATAATGGATATCAAATCACCATATGAGGGACTGCTTAATGTGTCTGAATATCCAAGACGTATTGATTCCTCTGACATGGTTAAATACCTGGATGTTGGTTCATCCGTGCTCGTTATGGTTAAGAATGTTTCACGTTCCATGAAGGTAGAACTAACAATGAGGAACAATAGGTTAAAACCCATAACCAGTGGTAGGATTGTCCAGGTCTCAGCAGTAAAAGTACCAAGGATGATAGGCAGGGGTGGATCCATGATATCTATGTTGAAAAAGGAGACAAACTGCAACATCGCTGTGGGCCAGAACGGAGTCATCTGGATAACGGGCAAGGACCGTGATATGGATAAGGCTGTAGAAGCGATACAGATTATTGAAAATGAAGCTCATATTAATGGACTCACTGATCGGATAAGTGGTTTTTTAAAAGGAGATGTGGAAAAAGAACCCGAAACAGCGAAACCGGCAGGGTCGGAGATTTTGGATGAACTACTGGACTGATCGATTGAGTTGAGAGAGGAAAGAGAGGAATTGTAAATGACAGACAAACCAGAAAAGTTCATAGATGAAAATGGCATTCGTTCTGACGGAAGGCGGGCCAACGAGATAAGAGATGTTAAAATCGAGGTCGGCGTATTGAGCCGGGCCGATGGTTCGTGTTATCTTGAATTCGGTAAAAATAAGGTAATGGCAGCAGTTTACGGTCCGAGGGAAGTACACCCCAGGCACCAGCAAAAATCCAACAGGGCTATTGTAAGGTATAAGTACAATATGGCTTCCTTTTCAGTAGAGGACCGCAAGCGTCCCGGGCCTGACCGGCGCAGTATTGAAGTTTCAAAGGTAAGCCGTGAAGCTCTTGAGGACCAGATATTCACTGAATATTTCCCTAAATCTGCAATAGATGTTTTTGTGGAGGTCTTGCAGGCAGATGCAGGTACAAGGACGGCGGCGCTTAATGCGGCATCCGTTGCCCTGGCAGATGCAGGAATCCCGATGAGGTCACTGGTCTCGGCGTGTGCTGTCGGGAAGGTCGATGATACTCTTGTCCTGGACCTGAACAAGGATGAGGATAATTACGGCCAGGCAGATATGCCTATAGCAATGACACCTGATGGTAAGATCACACTGCTCCAGATGGACGGCCACCTTACTCAAGAGGAGTTCAAGCAGGGCCTGGAAATGGCACAGGAAGGGTGCAGGCAGGTATATGAAATGCAAAGGAAGGCACTGATGGATTATTATTCTAAGAAAACAGAGGTGTTGAGCACTGAGGTCACTGCTGCAGAGGATGTCAAGGAAGATGCACCGGAGGAACCCGAAGATGTCACTCAGGTCGAGGTATTAGAAGATACTGAAGATACCAAAAAAATTGACGATACCAACGAAACCGGAGTTACCAAGGAAACTGAAGGTACAAAAGAAACCGGAGATACCGACGAAACTGAAGATACCGTCAAGGCAGGCGATGTGGAGGAGTTGGAGGATTCCGGCGAAGAGGTTCCTGACACTGGGGAAAACGCTGATGAGACCGACGGTCAAATGGATGAAAGTGAGGAGGAGATTTCAAATGAATAAGGAAATTGTTTCAATTATCCAGAAGGACCAACTGTACAATCTGATGCTAAAAGGGGAGCGTGCAGACGGCCGTGCGTTTGACGAGACCAGGGAAATTAAGATTGAAACCGGTGTAATAGAAAAAGCAGAAGGTTCGGCCAGTGTGGAAATTGGCGATACTAAAATAATTGCCGGTGTGAAGATCAGCCCTGGAACGCCTTTTCCTGATACACCTGATGTAGGCGTGATAATTACCAGCCTGGAACTTATACCTCTTGCATCCCCTGAATTTGAATCAGGTCCTCCCCGGGAGAAAGCCGTAGAACTCGCAAGGGTGACTGATCGAGGCATCAGGGAATCCGGCGCAATAGATTTAAAGAAGTTGTGCATTATTGAGGGCGAAAAGGTCTGGATGATTTTCATCGACATACATGTGCTGGATGATGGCGGTAATATAATGGATGCTGCTGCACTTGGTTCGATAGCTGCATTGCTTACAGCCACAATCCCGGCAGAGCGTTATGGACTGGGTGAAGATGCACCGCTGCCAATGAGAGATATACCGGTATCTGTAACTGCCGTGGATATAGGCGGCGGAATTCTATTTGATCCATCTCTTCAGGAGGAAAGGGTCGCAAACACAAAATTAACTGTGATCCCAAATCAGGAAGGCGCAATTGTCGGCATGCAGAAGAGCGGCAATGGATCATTATCACCGGATCAGATCAACCACATAGTAGAAGTGGCCTGTAAGAAGGCACAGGATATAAGAGAAAAATTCCTGGAGATTTAGGATTATGGCGAAAAAATATACCCGTAAAGGTCACAAGACCCGGTCAGCAGGCAGGTTCGGAGTCCGTTACGGTAGGAAGAACCGGAAACTGGTTGCCGATATCGAAGAACGTATGAGACAGGGATATAAATGCCCCAGGTGCGGTATTATTGCAATCCGCCGTACCGGTACTGGTATCTGGAACTGCAAGAAATGTGATTATACCTTTGCAGGCGGTACATATGTACCAAAAACATCTGTTGGGCTTGTTGCAGCAAGGTCTGTCAAGAAGGCAACAGAACCTGATATGGTCTTTGAGGAACTGAAAGATATCATACCCGGGACCATTGAAGCTGAAGAGATCGGTGAGGAAGTGGAAACTGAAGTAGATGCTGTATCAGAAGTTGCAACTGATGTTAAAGCTGAAGTTGAAATGGATGAATAAGTAGATACATTAGTGGAAACAAAAATAGATACTACAGATACGGATATTGCAGACGTTACATTGTAAAATATTGACAGGTGAACTGATAAATGGTATATTTCTGCACTCGTTGTAAGCGTCTGGTCGAGATTGACTATGAGGCTATGGGTATCCGATGTCCTTATTGCGGACACCGCATACTGATAAAACAAAGACCCACCCTGGTGAAAAGAGTGGAAGCAGTCTAGCGTAAGGTTATTTGCCGGAGGGTACTTAGATACTCTCCATTTTTTTATTTTTACCTTCGTAGGACTATTAAGGGGAGTTTGGTCTGGAAATTAAATCTGAGTTTCTTTTTGAAATGGATGGAGACGTTCAGGTAGTGTACCGGTCCCTCAAGCCTGAGCTGGAAGCTACTCATCAGCGCAGTGCCACAGAACTGGGGGTACAGGGTAACTCCCTGGTTCTAAGGATATGTTCTGGGGATCTGGTATCCATGAGGGCTGCCTTGAACGGATGGCTGCGACTTATAAGGATAGCGGTTGAGATGAATGCGACAATAGAAAGTTAGAAGTACTATTGTGCCATGAATGAAATCAAATTGATATATGAATAGGTGAATTTTAATGAGCGGAGAATTACCACCACAGGTCCAGAACCAGATTGCCCAATTGCAGCAGGTACAGCAACAGGCACAGGCATTGGCGCAGCAAAAGAACCAGTTAGAGATCATGGTAAAAGAGTCTGACATGGCTCTCGGGGAACTGGAAAAGATAGATGAGGATGTAACTGTTTTTAAAAATATTGGCAACTTGATGATAAAAGCCGAAAAGGGCACTGTTGTTGAGGATCTAAAGGAAAAGAAAGAAACCCTTGATCTTAGACTTCAGACAATTGTCAGGCAGGAAGAACGGATCCATAAGAGATTTACACAATTACAGGAACAACTCAAGACGTCTGTGGGTTCACCAGGAATGCATGCTGAATAAATTTCAGCTTTTTTAGGTATCAGACCATGGAAGTCGATGAGTTCGGTTTTTACAACCGGCTCCTGGATTATTCAAATATCCTATTTCTCTGTCACCGGAATGCAGACCCGGATGCAGTAGGAAGTGCCTATACGTTAGCTGAGGCTATGGGGGGAGTTGTTGGTGTGGTGGATGGATGCAACCGTGTTGGCAAGATGTTGATCAATGCTCTTGAAATCAATGTGGTTGTAGATCCTGATCCTTCAAATTATGATTTTACTGTAGTTGTGGATACAAGTACACAGGCGCAGCTTAATGATACTAAGTTAACAAAATATGCTGTCGTGGACCATCATTCTACATGCTCAATAAAGGATGATGCTGAATTTTATATACACAGGTGTGCCAGTTCTACTGCAGAAATTGTGTTTGAAATAATCAAGAGTATGGATGCTCCTGTTATGAGGAAGTCTGCCATGTCCCTTGTTACCGGTATTATCACTGATACAGGTAATTTTAAATATGCTTCACCCCAGTCATTCAGGACACTGGCAGAGATCATAGAGACCAGCGGAGTGGAATATGGGGAAGTAGTGGATATATTGGCCTCCACGCCCCAGGATATCAGCATGAGGATAGCTATCCTGAAAGCGGCTATGAGGGCGCAGATCCAGCGGGTAGGTGAACATATCATTGCTATTAGCACTATAAGTTCTTTCGGCGGTACAGCGGCAGGTATATTGACCCATATCGGTGCAGATGTGTCTTTTGTCGGTGCAGAGAAAGATGGTGTTATCAGGATCAGCGGCCGGGCAAGACGCACTGCTATTGAGGATGGTGTGAACATGGGCCAGATCATGCATGATGTTAGTAAGGTGTATGGCGGTACGGGCGGGGGACATGATGGTGCCGCTGGGCTGGATGTGGATGGGGGAGATGTCCAGGAGATACTTAAAGGCTGTCTGGATATGGCTGTGGGGATTCTGCAGCGGCATAAAACCTGACTTTCAGGTTTTTATACAGGCTGTCCCTCAATTCAATTCAGGTTCTCCTTGATATGTTCCAATCTCTCGATCATGCTATCGAAATTTACAGGAGGAAATCCTCCAATGACTATTCTGGTTGGCTCTCCTCAGGTATGCGTATCCACCACGAACAGGGCTCTCTCGGTTCTCATAACATCACCGCACCTTCTGGAATCGCGACTTTCCCTGCAAAGGCTTCCTTGCTTAAACTTATATGAAGTTGCCTGATCTGGTTCATTCTTTAATCGCCACTAAAAATATCCTATTGAATCTTAGTTCCATTTCTCCGTGATCGTTTGCCTGCTGAACAAAAGCATCTCTCACTATCTCCTTAAAGGAATCTATATAACCTGCTTCAATCCCAACATCATAATAATCCTGATTTAAATAGCCCGCAGCAGCTCCTGAAGAGAATATGTTGAAAACCTCTTCAGGTGTGTGTTTTGTTCGAACATTCTCTATTTTAGATAAAACCACTGTAAATCCATATTTCCCAAACAACTCACTGTATTCACCTGCTGTTTCAAGGAAAAACCAGGGTTCTTTAAAGTGAGTGAAAATGTCTTTTGTTCCTGGATCTTCTTTTACCTTTTCAATTGCTTCGATAAAATTGGGGCTATATACCTTTTTGGCCGGTGCCTGTACTCCAATTCTGCCGCCTTTGTGTAAAGCTAGGTAACAATTTTCAACTATTTTTTGTGGATCTTTAAACCATTGAAATACAGAATTGCAGAATATCACATCAAAGCAATCTTTATAGTCCATTTCCTCCGCACTTCTTATCTCAAAGGTTATGTCAAAACATCTATTTTTCTCTATCGCCTCTCTGATCATCCCTTCTGAAGGATCAATTCCAGTAACTTTACCATCAGTTATCTCTCTTATCTTCCCTGTTAGATTGCCAGCGCCGCACCCCAGATCTAAAACATCATCAACGTCCCCGATCTCTAAAAGCTTTAGAAGTGTATCTGCTGCGGATTTTTGTACAAGGGAATATTCTTCATAGTTGGCAGCGATTTTTGAAAAATCAATCCTGCTCATACTTATTCAACCTGTGTTAATTTTGATCGCTTCCAGGTTCGACCCTCCCCTGGACATTTGCAAGTGACTCGAAATTATTTCGCACCGTTGTTGTATAAGTATGTTCTTCGCCCAGGAACTTATGGCATATTTCCAGCGCCCGTTCATAGTGCTCTTTTGCGCCCTGTAGATCTCCCATATCTTGCAGGACGCTGCCGAGGTTGTTGACGCGGATGGCCACCTTAGGATGGTCAGGGCCATAGGTATTTTCGCCAATCTTCAGCGCCCGCTCAAAGTGTTGCTTTGCCTCCTGTAGGTCCCCCATATCTCGCAGAACGCCACCGAGGTTGTTGACGTCGATGGCTACATTGGGATGGTCAGGGCCATAGGTATTTTCATCGATCTTCAACGCCCGCTCGAAGTGTTGCTTTGCCCCCGGTAGGTCTCCCATATCTTGCAGAACGCCACCGAGGTTGTTGACGTCCCTGGCTACGTCGGGATGGTCAAGGCCATAGGTATTTTCATCGATCTTCAGCGCCCGCTCAAAGTGTTGCTTTGCCCCCGGTAGGTCTCCCATAGCTTGCAGGACGCCGCTGAGGTTGTTGGCGATGGTAGCTACGTTGGGATGGTCAGGGCCACAGGTATTTTCATCGATCTTCAGCGCCTGTTCAAAGTATTTTTTTGCCCCCTGTAAGTCTCCCATATCTTGTAGGACGCTGCCGAGGTTGTTGACGATGGTGGCTACGTTGGGATGGTCAGGGCCATAGGTATTTTCATCGATCTTCAGCGCCCGCTCAAAGTGTTGCTTTGCCCCTTGCTTGTCCCCCATATCTTGCAGAACAAGGCCGAGGTTGTTGACGATGGTGGCTACGTCGAGATGGTCAGGGCTATAGGTATTTTCGTTGATTTTCAGCGCCCGCTCAAAGTGTTGCTTTGCTCCTTGCATATCTCCCATATCTTGTAGGACGAGGCCAAGGTTGTTGACGCGGATGGCTACGTCGGGATGGTCAGGGCTATAGGTTTTTTCATCGATCTTCAGCGCCCGCTCGAAGTGTTGCTTTGCTCCCTGTAGGTCTCCCAGAGCTTGCAAAACGAGGCCGAGGTTGTTGATGATGGTGGCTATAATAGGATGGTCCTGGCCATATACTTTTTCAGCGAGAGTAAAAGCCCGTCTGAGGTAAACTTTAGCCTCAGCGAACTCGGCGCGTCCGCGTAAATACACGCCCGTTTGATTTAAAATTTGATAGGTTTTTTCAGGAGCTACCTCTCGTGCTTCGGAGTGAGCAGCCGCTGCCAGGGCGTGAGGTAAAAGACGTGAGCACAGGGGCCAGGTCTGCACGTCATCGCTCTTGAAGGGAAAGGCTGCACTCAAGAGAGCTACACCCATCTCTGCCCATCTTTTCTCGTCGTCTTCACTCAAACGGTCACGCACCACTGCCTGAACCAGCCTGTGGACTGACAGGAGTTCGCCGTCTGCATTGATCAGGGAATACCGCCTGAGGACCTTTATGGCTCGATTCATAGCCAGCCTGTCGGTGGCTGTGGCTGCGAGTGGCTCAGGGAGATGTTCTGCTCCCTCGCTTAACATCTCCAGAGATATCTCGTCAGGAGCCAGAAAGGCGCAGAGGTTCAGCAGGTCAGCAGCCTCAAGAGATTCTTTGCTGACCTGCTCCATTGCAAGGGACCAGGTAGTAGCTACTGAATCGGGATAGTCCAACGGAGGGATTTCATCTTCCCAGAGTTCCTTTCGCCGGGATTGGAAAAGTTCCTGATAATCTGTTAACATGATTCCGGTCGTCTCAATGTAGGCACCTGCCTGCTCCAGAGCCAGAGGCATGTCGCCAAGCTCGTCTGCAAGCGCATCCGCAGCCTCCTCATCATCCTGCTCCGTGCGCTTGCAGAGAAAGTCGATCGACTCGGCTCGATCAAATGGACGGACTGGCAGCAGTTTGGCTACACCGCTCCAGTCTGGATTGCGAGAGGTAATGATCAGGTGACCGTCACCTCCTTTCGGGATGTAGCCACGAACATCTTTCTGGTCCCGGGCATTATCAAAAATGAGCAGCCAGCCTGAATTATGCTCAAGCCAGCGCTTTACAACTTTGGTTATCTCTTTTTGGTCTGGAGAATCTTTCTCTGGCAGATCCAGACTTGCAGCAAGATCTGCGTAATCAGCACCCATCGCCGCCGGCTCCTCAGACCGGATCCACCAGATAACCCTGTAATCAGTCTTGTGGAGGTAGATGTACTCTACCACAAGCTGGGTCTTGCCCACACCACCCATGCCGGTTACGGCCTGTTTCCATGCGGCTGACTCGCCAGAAGTGAGAGATAGCCTGAGATTTGATAGAATATCTTTGCGACCCGTGAAGTTTGGGTTGCGGTGATGAGGAACGTTCCAGACCTGCGGCAGCAATCTCTGGATCTTATCCAGTTTCGTGCCTTGCTGCTGCAACAGACTCTCAACGTTCTGCATCGGTGCCGGTGACGCCTGCATTTTCAGTTCATCGTACTCCTGCTGGTATTGTGCGAGTGACTCACGCTGTCGTTCGATCTCCCTGCGGTATCTCGCCAGAGGGCGGGGTTCTGTTTCGTATCGCAGTTCGTCCTCGTAATTTTTAAGCAAGTCCAGATCCTTGCGGATGCTGTCTTTAAGATCTGTCAGGCGTTTGTCATTTAGTTCTTCGTTCATCCTTTACCTCGCACCCTTGCTGTTAAGCCCTCCCAGGCAGCTTTCAGGTTCAGTCCGCTCTTCAGTCCGACCTCGCCTTCATATGTCAGAATGAGCGGGATGATTGGGACTGAAACCTTGAGCTTATGACTCACATCAAGTTTCGGATCATCGACCATCTCGGACAGGTTCTTTGATTCGCTCACCACTTGTGAGTCATACATTCCCGTCTTGTTCTGTTTAATTTCAGATAGGGATTGTTGAACAGCGTTCAACGTTTCTTGAAGCTCGCTTTCCAGAAGACTATGAGTTTCGATTCCAGCCAGTATACTCTGCACTGTCGCCAGTTGACTCTGATCGAGCCGCTGAACAATCGTAGAGATGATCGCTTGCTCGTTGGCATCGAAACGGGCAAGCAAGATTTTGCGAAAATCCTTCAAATCATCCTGCATGACTTTCTGACCTCCCAGGAGATCATCCAGTTTGGCGTCCATCTGGTGCAACATATCTGCAGTGTCCTGCATCTCTGCGGGCGGCTCGCCAGTCCCCTGCCCGCACAGTTCATCATACTCCTGCTGGTAACGGGTCAATGAATCGCGCTGCCGTTCGATCTCCCTGCGGTACTTCGCCAGACGGCGCGGGTCTGTCTCGTATCGCAGTTCGTCCTCGTACCCTTTTAGCAACTCCAGATCCTGACGGATGTTATCTGCAAGCTGTTGTGTTCGAAGCTCAATCAGCATTAGTTAACCTCCTGTGAACCACTCCTTTCAGCCTATGAGCTATCCACTCTGACCTGCCAGGCGAGTTCGATGTGATTATAACCAGCATCGCCATGATACTTAACCCTGACTGAATCCCTGTATGCTTCCTGCTACCGTTTGCCGGATCACGCTGCTTCAATCTCTTTGTCCTGCTCCATTTCCGACTGATGCACACGTTCCCCATGCGAATACCCCTCCAGAGACATAAGCGGCGCCCCATCCCAATCCGGATAGGGACCGTGCGCCTCAAGTTCGTCTGCCACAAACTTCAAACCCAAACTCTCCAGCCGTTCTCTCGCAGGAATACCGGTTTTCAGGTCGTATCCATGCATCCGGTAATACTCAGTAAGCATTCTGTTGTGTTCCTTCAACTCCTCTTCTCCCTGGGAAGTTCCCATCAATTCAATCCTTTGCGGCATACGGTCATGCTTCCTCGTTATCCCCTGCCTGATGTTGAAAGCCCTTTCGATGATATATATCCTTTCAGCAGCTTCTTCCAGATGGCTTTGTGAAATTTCAAAACCAGTGGCCGTGGTCAGGAGTTTGCCCACACCCTCAAAAAACGGATACTTCCAGATGAGAGGCACGGTGGCGGCCCAGCTGATCACTGCTCCTTTGCACCGTCCTATCGCATCCGCTATCGTTGCAACCCTCTCACAGATGGTCAGTGTTCTAACGGGATCATCATGTGCATCTGGCATAAACTCTCTATCCATGGGTTCTCGTATCAGTCCCTGGTCATTCTCGCCACTTGCCCAGACCCTTCCCCTGAGGTGGTCTGCGCCTCTTGTACTGGTTGCATGGGCAAGTGAAAAAATTCCCGGAGGGTGAAGACCACGGCTGAGTCCTTTGACATGATAGCAGTAATCCATCGCATTTCTTCCGGTTATTTTTGCAAAGCTGTACATTCCCTCAGCTACCAGGTTTCCGAACCCTTCTCTTGTTACAATCTGGCGTATCAGCTCGATCTGGGAATCCCTGTCCTCCCAGTCCAGCGAAAGCCCGCCCGTGTCCTTTTTGGTTATGATCCCCCGGTTGTATAGTTCTTTGACAAAGGCTATAGTGTTACCAAGACCAATCACACACATTCCATGCTTATCAGCTAAGTTCTCCATCTCCATTATGGCTATGGGATCCTCGATTCCACAATTGGTCCCCAGGCAGTGGATGCACTCGAACTCAAGGGCAGAATTGATTTCACCGGCATACTCTCCTTTTGGGATCCTGTACGTGTTCTTACACCCGACAGGGCAGCCGTAGCAGGCATATCTTCCGATTTCGTATTCCTTCCATGCCTCGGGTCTCAGATCTTTAGGAACTTCATCACCGGAAAGATATTTCTCGAAATACTTCTTGCCAGGTTTCCAGTACATCATACCGATATGCGAACCGTATACTGCAATGACCTCACGTTGCACTTTGTCCTTCAATAAGAACTGCCTGTCCTCCTTTGCAAGTTGTTTGAAGTCTTCGGGCCTTGCCAGTTCCACCTTCCCTGTTCCACGAACAGCTATCGCCTTTATGTTCTTTGAGCCCCAGACAGCCCCGCTGCCACGTGCTGCCGAAGCATGCTTATCGAACATGGTAGTTGCGAACCGGACCATGTTTTCCCCTGCCTGACCGATACAGGCCACTTTGACATCTTTGCCATGGATTTCTTTTAGGATATCGGTAGTTTCCCAGGTTGTTTTACCCCGAAGTTCGGAGGCATCCAGCAGTTCGACGTTTTCATCATCTATCCAGAGATATGCTGGGTTTTTCGCCTTACCGGTTATCACGATCTGGTTATAGCCCGCGCGTTTCAGGAACGTCGGAAAATCCCCACCAGCATTCCCATCGCCTAATATCCCGCTGTATGGGGAAAGGGTGCTGACCTCTATCCTGCTTGAAAGGGGCAGGCCAGTGCCTGTAAGAGCACCGGGAGCAAGACACAGGACGTTTTCCGGACCAAGGGGGTCGATGCCCGGTTTCACCTCTTTGAACAGGGTAAGCGAGTTGAAGCCTCTTCCGCCAATGAAGTTCCTGGCAACCAACCTGTCAAGAGGTTGCTTTGTTATCTTTTCATTCGTAAGATCTATTCTTAGTATAGTTCCTCTCCATCCTGGCATGTTTTCCTCCCGATTTGTAATCTCTATGAAGCTAAACATATACCTTTATTTAAAATCCTTATGAATTCCCTACCAAACTCGTTTATGAGAATAACCCTATCATCCCACCCGTGATAATACCCACCCTGCGCCAGCTTCTGCACAGGCTTCATCCGAGGCATCCAATAGCTTGAAATTGGACAATATTAGTCATTACAGCTTTTCCCATTCATTCAAATTGATCTTTCGATTCAGGATTTCTTCAACCTCCCGAATCATTATCCGTAGCTGTGGCATGGAATATTCAGCATTGGAAGGAATTGCCAGACGATGATTTTCAATGACTATAAATTGGTGGCGTGTACCAGAATATGGGCCTTTGAAACCTAACTTGCGGAGCTTTTTGATAAAATCTCGTCGTTTACACGGCTTCCACTGGCTCATATGCAGGCTCCTTATTCAGATTGATGTCTGCAATCACTGGCAATGGATGACCCAGCTTAAGACCTAATAAAATCCAATCTTCAAGTGTGGAGTGGAGTTCATCTTCGCATTCACGTAACGTTGTTCCAAATGCAATTACTCCCTTGCATTCTGGAATTCGCCCGGTATATGAGCCATCATCCAATTTGTCGTAGACAGCATGTGCCAATTGCCAGTTTACATAGTCAGTAAGAATGAATTGAACTGCCATTGTTTACCACCTATCCTGTTTATGTCTAAAACGAACGTCACTTAATGTTACATATCCGAATTTACTTCGCATATCCTGCCTGTATAATGTTGTATCAGAACCTGACTTATCTATATGTTCTTCCAGACGAAATTCAATCATCACATATCTCTCTTCTCTTCTTCTCCATTAAATCTTTCGACCTACTCCAAGCTTGGTATACACTACAATTCCCTTCTGGGTCCCTGGTATACCCTGTACAAATTGTAACGGAGCCTGTATAGCAATTCCAGAATTATTCCCGCCAACCTAACCAGGTAGTTCAGATAAATCCCTCGTTCACCCATGGAAATACTTACCCTGCGCCCCTTCTGCACAGGCGAACCGCATGGTTCAGCCCAAGGCACACCCACAGCATCGGCCCAGCACTGCTGGCATAACATATACTAAAGAGATAAACATTTTATGATTAATCATTTCAATAGTTTTATATGTCTTAATGCAAGTTTAGATTCATAAATATGCCAATAATTGACTACTTTAAATCCCATTTAAACAATATCCTAATGAAAATTAAATCTAAAACACCACTCTGGTTGAAGAGATGGATATTTTATCTTGTAATTTATATCATCATAGTCATACCCATTCATTTAATCCTTTCTCATCTTGGATTTCTGTATACTAATCTGGATAGTGCCCGATATATGCTCAGTGCCCTTGTACAAAGTGAAGCAGCTATTTTAGGAATAGTCATAACCTTGAGTCTTATTGTAATGCAACTTGCCGCTCAATCGTATTCAATACGGATTGCTGATCTAATAAATAAAAATTCTCATGATTTCATTATACTTATTTCAATTTACGGTGTTGCTATTTTTTATGGACTATTAATCTTGAAGCTTATAGGGGACTTCAATCTGAAAAATTTTGAACTATTTATCAATATCGCGTATTATTTTGGCATTTTTGCATTTTTTGCTTTAATACCTTATATCGACAACACTATAAACATGATCAAACCCTATACAATTATCTATCTGCTATCTGAAGAAATCACAACGGATAAAATTCTGTATTCTATTAACGAAAAACAAGAAAAAGCAGAAGATAAGAATCCGGTTCAGCCAATTATCGACATGGTGCGAAGCTCATTGATGAGATATGATTACGAGACAGTTAGAGAAGGGTTGAAAGTGATTGGAGATCGTACTAATTATATATTCGAAAATGAAACACTAAATCGAGAAAATGAAGAAAAGATATCAAAATATATTTTTGATCATCTTACTAAGCTTGGAAAATTGACAGTAAGAAGGGAGGATGAAGATTCTATTGTGGAAATTATTGTCAATATTTCCAAAATTGGGGAAACAACCGCAAAGAAAAAATTCGAAAATGCGACATTTAAGGCAATTATTAGTTTAAGAGTGATTGGAATCCTATCTGCTGAAAAAAACCTTGA
>Ga0255456_1031_pt1 | contig 25619 bp, 24 predicted proteins | sample ANMaggQLBNCT01C7_FD_182646 | JGI IMG/M metagenome (GOLD analysis project Ga0255456, IMG submission 182646) | Sediment cell enrichment communities from methane seep in Santa Monica Basin, California, United Staets - ANME aggregate JGI... | ecosystem: Environmental > Aquatic > Marine > Cold seeps >...
CCTCCCGAGGCGATCACCGGGATATTAATCGCATCAGATACGGCCCTGGTAATTGGTATGTCATATCCGTCATACGTACCATCCCTGTCCATACTGGTCAGCAAGATCTCACCCGCACCCAGTTCTTCTACCTGCCTGGCCCATCTAAGGGCATCAATACCAGTAGGGGTGCGGCCCCCGTATATAACCACCTCATACCATGCAGGCGTGCCGTCCTCCAGAACGATGATGGTCTTGTCCAGGTCATCTTCAATATCCAGGTTCCGGCGGCAGTCAATTGCTGTTACGATACACTGGGAACCAAATATCTTCGACGATTCACTTATCAGGGCCGGGCGCTTAACTGCTGCCGTATTAATAGATACCTTATCTGCGCCAGAGCGCAGTAAGGACTTGATATCCTTAATCGAATTAATGCCCCCGCCCACGGTCAGCGGGATGAACACCTCATCGGCAGTGCGCTCTATCACATCGATCATAGTGGAACGCCCCTCATGGGATGCTGTAATGTCCAAAAAGACCAGTTCATCAGCTCCCTGGAGGTTATATTCCTTGGCCAGTTCAACCGGGTCGCCTGCCCTGCGCAGGTCTTCGAACTCGATCCCCTTGACCACACAACCGCCAGCCTTGTCAAGGGTAACGTCCAGACACGGTATTATCCGTTTTGTTAGCATCGGTCTTCCTTCACCTTGTTATTCATGCCCGTTTATCTAATCAGGGAAACATATTTTAGAATTAACATACATTCATGAGCACCATACCACATTAAACATGCTACTTTAATATACTGTTATACTATGGAGGATTCAAAATCAATGTCAAATTTCCCTGCTGATAAGCCCGTCCTGGTCACCTGCGGACTGCCGTATGCCAATGGTGAATGCCATATAGGACACCTGCGTACATACATCCCTGCCGACATCTTTGTCAGGTCCCTGCATAAGCAAGGACTGAAAACCATTTTTGTATGCGGTTCAGATACCCACGGCACACCTATAGTCGTCAGTGCCGAACAGGCAAATACCACTCCTGGCAAACTAATTGAGAAATACCACCATCATTTTGACGAAGTATTTAAAAAACTGGGCATCCGGTTCAACTTCTTCGGCACTACAGAAGGGGCTGTGAACCACAACCGTACTAATGATATTGTTAACAGGTTGATCGAGAACAATTATGTATATCCCAAAACGATCGACCTGGCATACTGCAGCCATTGCGAACGATCCCTGCCTGACCGTTATGTGGAAGGTATCTGTCCCTACTGTGAATCACTTGCAAGAGGTGACGAATGCGACCAGGGATGCAACAGGCATCTGGAGCCAGGGGAGATACTGGAACCGATATGCAAGATATGCGGGAACAAGGCAGAATACAGGGAACAGGAACACTTCTTTTTTAGATTGTCATCATTCAAGGATTTCCTGCTGGAATACCTTGAAACCCTGGGGGGGACATCCAATGCCCGCAACTATGCCAGAGAATGGGTGAATCAGGAACTCAGGGATTGGTGCATCACACGCAACCTTGAATGGGGTGTGAGGTTCCCGGGCCATGACGAACTGGTAGTATATGTATGGGTAGATGCCCCAATAGGTTATATCTCATTCACAGAAGAGTATTGCAATAATGCCGGATTGGACTGGGAACATATCTGGAAGGGTGATTCCAGTATAATTCACTTCATTGGTCTGGATATAGCATACCATCACTGCATATTCTGGCCGGCAATGTTGAAGGGTGCAGACTATTCACTACCCATGGCGGTAGTGGCCTCGGGCATGGTAAAGATCGATGATAAGACCTTCAGTAAGAGCAGGGGTTATGTGGTCTGGGTGAACGATGACTACCTGGATCACGGATTCCATCCGGACCTGCTGCGCTATTATCTGGCAAGCTACACCTCACACACAAAGGACCTGAACTTCTCATGGAAGGTGTTCCAGGAAAAAGTAAATAATGAACTGGTGGGTTCACTGGGTAATTTCCTTTACCGTACGCTGCATTTTACGCATAAGAACTTTGGTGAGGTGCCTAAAGGGGTGGTATCTGACCAGGTGCTGGATGAGATACGCAGCACCATCCCAAAAGTGACCGAGGCCATGGAAGAATATGAGTTCAAAAAGGCAATTGATATAATAATGGGTCTATCTGCATACGGTAATACATACTTCCAGTCAAACGAGCCCTGGCACCTGATCAAAAATGACCCGGATACCTGTGCAGGGGTGGTCAAGGACTGCCTCCAGGTTGCAAAGGCACTGGTACTGCTGTGTGAACCAGTTGTACCAGCTAAGATGAAAGAGGCGTGGGGTCACCTTGGTCTGGAAGGCGATGTCAGCCAGATGATATATGATGAAGGGCTGGTGGAACTTGAATCGGGAAGGCCCCTGCCCAAACCTGCAATCCTGTTCACAAAGATAGATGATAAGAAGATAGACGAGATGGTGGTTATTATGAACAAACGAATAGCCGAAGCAATGGCAAAAGAGGAAAAGGCCGCACCGCAGGCCCCTGTTATTACATTTGAGGAATTCAATACAATGGATATCAGGGTAGGGACCATAGTTTCTGCCGAAGCCATTAAAGGGTCTGATAAATTACTAAAACTCCAGGTTGATATCGGAGAGGAGAGCCCCAGACAGGTGGTGGCGGGTATTGCCCTGACACATGTGGCCGATGAACTGGTTGGCAGGCAAATTGTCCTGCTGGCAAATATGAAACCTGCCAAACTGTTCGGCGTGGAATCCAGGGGAATGATACTTGCTGCTGATGAAGACGGGGCAGTGCTGCTGCAGCCCGAAAGGAAAGTGGAAAACGGCACATTGATCAGATAAAAACCATATATGAAAAGAAATGGGGCTTGACGGATCGGAGGGGATGGATACGATGCCGTTTAATGCCCCAATATTAATTATATTTGTAACAACTTATTCATAATGTTTTCGATTGGTTTTATACAGATCAAAAGATAAATAATAATTGTCAAAATTGTATCATTCAAGTAAATATCTTAATCTCAAGTAGATATCTTTATATAATGACTCTTAGCATATCGAAATTAGGTGAAATAAATGGAAAATGAATGGAAGATGGACCTTGATATCCCTGACATCGGTTCGCTGATAACATTACTTAGTGCTGCTTTATCTGCAGCCATTATGGGTGTGGGTAATGTTTTATACGTGGTAATAATGGTGACCACAGCATATGAAGCAAAAGGAAAAGAATTCTTACTAAGTTTAATAAACCCTCATGCAAACCTGACATTCGAAGCACAATTTGTCCTGATTGTAGGGACCCTGCTGATAGTATCAGCGATTTTTTTCTTTATTACAATGCTGGTCTCGATCTATGAAACGCATGCGGTCTCAAAAAAAGAAAGGGGTGGCCGCATGAAAATTGTATTTGGGTGTTTTGTATTTTCTATGTTCTTTTTAGTAATAGCGTTACTATATGCGATGTTATTTAGATATTTTATATATTAGTAATGAGGCGATAATAATGGGCAAGATCAGTATTCACGGTAATATCATGGAAGTCCCGAAAGTCGAAGAGGTGGACGAGTCCAAACAGATAATCAAAGCCAGGATCGAGACCAAGACCCACAGGGTATTGTATCCCTTTACAGCCATTGTAGGCCAGGAAAAGATGAAACGTGCCCTGATCCTGAACGCAATAAATCCTTCCATTGGCGGAGTGTTGATAAGGGGCCAGAAAGGGACTGCCAAATCCACTGCGGTCAGGGGTCTGGCTGAGATACTGCCTGAGATCGAAGTGGTCTCGGGATGTACATATAGCTGCAACCCCCATGACGAGGATAAATTCTGCTGGGAATGCCAGGAACGTAAAAAAGAAGGGACCATCACTACTGAAAAACGTCTCATGAAAGTGGTCGACCTGCCTGTGGGTGCCACAGAGGACCGGGTGGTTGGCAGCCTGGACATAGAAAAGGCTGTTACCGAAGGTCTTAAAGCCTATGAACCAGGCATCCTTGCCGAGGCGAACGGTGGCATCCTGTATGTGGATGAAATAAACCTGCTGGATGATTTTGTAGTGGATGCACTCCTGGATGCGGCGGCCATGGGCGTGAACACCGTGGAGAGGGAAGGGGTAAGTGTAAGCCATCCAGCCAAGTTCATAATTGTCGGGAGCATGAATCCTGAAGAAGGGGAACTGCGGCCCCAGTTGCTGGACAGGATAGCTCTCCAGGTAGAGGTAGTGGGTATCCAGGACCTGGAACAAAGAGTTGAGATCGTAGAGCAGACCAATAGATTTAATGACGAGCCTGATGGTTTCAGGAAAGAGTTCCAGCCGGAACAGGACCGTTTAAATTCCCGGATTGTAAAGGCACAGCAGATGCTTCCACGGGTGGTCACGACCAGGGACAATCTCCATACCATAGCCGAGATATGTATAGAATTCAATGTTGATGGACACAGGGCAGATATCATGATCGAGAGGACCGCCCGCACCAATGCGGCATTCGAAGGCAGGGACCGGGTCACTAATGAGGATATTGTGGAAGCTGCCGAGATGGTACTGCCGCACAGGATGAGAAAGCGGCCATTTGAGGAGGAAGAGTTCAGCGTCGAACTGCTGAGACGACTGGTGGAGAAATGAGCGATATCATTGCCGGGAGGTTGCGAAATAACCTGAAAAGGGAATACGGCATTAAAGTGTTCCATATCGGCAACCCCCTTCTGGCGATCAGGATACCGAAAACTGAGATCAATGAGTTCGACAAGGACGATTCTGACTACATCAAAGAACTGCTGGTGGATTTAAGGGATCAGGTCCGCCTGGGCGAAGTGGTGCATGCCTACATTATAGCAGACAAGTCCTATGTAGTACTGGACCCCTACGATATTTTCTGTGAGGTGTTCGATGATACTCCGATCCCGAAACGTAAGAGACCCGATGCTATTTTAGAGATAGGACCAAAACATGTTACAAAGGTGGACCATCGCACTCCAATACACCGTACGCCCACCTATGTGGCCCCGATACCGAGAACACCAGAGTTAATAGCACCAGTACACAAAGCCCCCAGTAATAAAGAGCCTGAAGTTGTAGAGGAACCTGGAACTGAAGTTAAAGAGATGGGAACTAAATCGGATGAGAAGATCGTAAGAAATATACTCAGCGACTTTGCCAGGAAACGAAAAAAGAAATTGGTCACTGGCCAGATGAAGAGCGGTAGAAGGGCAGAGGTCCTGACCAAAGGGAAGCGGGGCAGGTATGTGAGATCCCGCCTGCCTGACGGCGAAGTTACTGATATTGCAGTGGCCCCCACTATCAGGGCGGCGGCACTGCATGCTGAGAATGGTAAGATCAGGGTCAAAAAGAGCGATTACAGGGAGAAGGTCAGGCGCAGGCGTATTGCCACTCTCATCAATATTGTGATGGATACCAGCGGCAGCATGGATGAAATGGATAAGGTGGATATCACCCGCAGCGTGATAGTGGCGTTGTTAAAGGATGCATACCAGCGCAGGGATAAGGTATCGCTGGTCACGTACAGCGGCCGGAAAGGCGAACTTATACTACCCTTCACGTCGTCTGTTGAACTGGCAAAACGGTATCTTGAAACCATTCCTTTCGGCGGTACTACTCCACTGGCCTCTGGCATCCTGGTAGGACTGCACGCCCTGCACAATGAGATCAAGAAGGACCCATCCACTATTCCCATAATGGTTCTGGTAACGGATGGTAAGTCCAACGTGCCCCTGGAAGTGGGCGGCAATATCCGCAGGGAACTGTCCACGGTGCTGCATCATGTGATAAGCGAAGGGATCCATGTGCTTGTTGTGGATATGAGCAGTCACGGTTCCAAACTTGCCAGCGAGATAGCAGAAGAGGTGAACGGCAGATATTACCAGCCCGAACGCCTGAATAAAGAAACACTATATAAGGCCATCAGCGATCAGAGGGATGATGCATCATATTTTACTAATGTGTAGGAAATACGTCGTGTAGAAATTTTTGGAGTAAGGAACATGGGTGTGGAATTGGGCGATATCTTTGAAAAACACGAGATCCAGTTAAGTGATCTGGCAGGCAGGGTGGTGGCCATTGATGCTTTCAATACCCTGTACCAGTTCCTGAGTATTATCAGGCAGAGGGACGGCACGCCACTGAAGAATTCCAGGGGTGAGGTGACCTCCCACCTGTCAGGATTCCTGTACCGCACCACGAACCTTGTGGAAGCCGGCATCAAGCCGGTATTTGTATTCGACGGCAAGCCACCCGAGTTCAAGGCCCGCACCCTTAAGGCGAGGTCGAAGACCAGGGATAAGGCCATGCACCGCTGGAAAGAGGCTGTGGCTGCGGGGGAGGAGGAGGAAGCTTTTGTACATGCCCAGGCTTCGTCACATCTGAGAGAAGGCATGGTTGAAGATGCCAAGACCTTGCTGGGATTTATGGGGATTCCTGTGGTGCAGGCACCCTCTGAGGGTGAGGCCCAGGCTGCCCATATGGCACTGGTGGGAGATGCAGATTTTGCTGCATCCCAGGACTATGATTCACTGCTGTTTGGTGCGCCCAGGGTGGTAAGGAACCTGGCCGTTACTGGAAAACGTAAGCTTCCGCGCAAGAATATCTATATTGATGTGAATCCTGAGATTATTGAACTTGAGGATGGATTGTCTGCCAATGGCATTACCAGGGAGCAGTTGATCGATATTGCTTTGCTTGTGGGTACTGATTACAATCCGGGAATCAAGCGGGTCGGACCTAAAACGGCTATGAAATTGATAAAGGAGCACGGTGGGATTGAGGCGGTGCTGGTTGAGAAGGGGGAGGGGATTGAGAATTTGCAGGTGATCAAGGACTTTTTCCTTTATCCTGATGTTATTTCCGATTATGAGATGTCGTGGAAGTCACCTAAGGAGTCTGAGATCACTGATTTTCTCTGTAACAGGCATGATTTTTCCGAGGTCCGGGTGAAGGGGGCAGTGGGCAGGTTGGTGGAAGCTTCGGATACGGGCCAGCAGACACTTGACCAGTGGTTTTGAAACACTGCGGGAGAAGTGGTCTGTTGTATTGGCTTTTTTTAACGTATAGGTAAGTATAAACTCACAATTCTATCTCGCGGTTGAAATTCAATTATAAAATTGGTGTTCTTGATTCATGTCTTTCCCGTTATTCTTACAGTTGTTTCTGTAACAACAATGAAATCTCCAGGGAGTGATTTTTCATATTTTTCAAGCAAGTGCTTTAGTACAGCTATTTTGTTTGCAGCTCTCTCATCTTCAAGACGCAAAAGTATCACACCTTTATGCTGTTTTTTCTCCCGAAAAACAAGCTCACCAAAGTCCTTGTCGTTTGTGATCAGTATCCGGTTTTGCTCACTGGCTTTCTTGATTACCTCTTTATCATCCGCGCCCCTGATTTCATCATATACCGAAATCACATCATGATTTTGCAGGCGCAGCCACTGTGCAACCGCAAGCCCTGTGCATTCATCCACAAGGAACCGCATCTAACAGGCCTCTGCAGTCAAAGGCATAAATGTGGTGTTTTCAAGGGATTCTGTTGCAAATAGCAAACATGCTTTAATGTCATCTTCGTTTAATCCTTTGTATTCGTCAAGGATCTCCTCCACAGAAGCGCCATGTCCTAATAATCCCAGGATATACTGCACCGTAAGTCTTGTTCCCCTGATCACAGGTTTTCCAGTCATAACATTGGGGTCAAGAATGATGCGTTCAAGCAATTTTTCTGCGTTCATAATTTTTCACCTTATCTATTATTTTCTCTTTAGTCATATAAAGACCATTGATTGCCTTTGATAAGGTAATTGGAATTCTCCTATCTTGGTAATTCACCACAAAGCACGAAAAGACCACAAAGATAAATTTGTGTGTAAGTTCGACATCCTAATAGCGATCTACATCCTTTCATTAGTTTAAGGGCCAAATAATATAATGGCCTACAATAGGATAAAGTTGACAAAATCAGGAAATAATAAAAAGTCTCCATTAATTTATACAAACGTTTATTAAGAAAAAGTAGCAAATAATATTTGCAGGTTGAGGGGAAATCTGGTAAAGTCAAGCTATTAGGACGAACGATATGTATGACGAAATTGAGAATAAATTAGAAAAATGCATTATCTTATCAGAGATTGAAAATGCATATCGAGCAAAAATTCCTGGTATCGTTGATGCAATCATTGAAAGCTGTTCGAACGAAAAATGTTTTGATCACGTAGATGCAACAGTCATCCCTTCAAAGGATTCTGTTATTGAAATACTCGATATTATTAGGAACATTCTTTATCCTGGTTATTTCGAGGATAAAATAATTGATAGCAATAATCTCCCTTATCACATTGGCGGTAAAGTTACAGATCTCTATGAGAAACTCTCAAAGCAAATAGCTCATAGTATCATCCATGACTGCCATCGTTATGGGCAGGAATGTACAGAATGCATCCAAAGGGGGCAAAAAGAAGCCACTTCATTCTTACAAAAGATCCCGCAGCTGCGTGAAATACTGGCTTCTGACATTCAGACAGCCTATGATGGAGACCCAGCAGCTAAGAGCTATGATGAAATTATTTTCAGTTACCCAGGACTCTTTGCTGTAACTGTCTATAGAGTTGCTCATGAGTTATACGAGCAGAACATACCGATTATTCCAAGAATTATGACTGAGTACGCACATAGCGTTGTAAATATTGACATTCACCCTGGAGCAAAAATCGGTCATAATTTCTTCATAGATCATGGTACGGGTGTGGTCATTGGGGAAACCTGTATAATTGGTAATAATGTCAGAATCTATCAAGGTGTTACCTTAGGTGCGATAAGTTTTGCCAAAGATGAAGAAGGAAACCTTATCCGCGGTACCAAGAGACATCCCACCATAGAAGATGATGTTATCATATATTCAGGCGCAACGATCTTGGGCAGCGATACTGTAATCGGAGCCCGTTGTGTCGTTGGTGGTAATGTTTGGATCATTCAATCAGTAGCTCCTGGTACCACAGTAATGTTAAAGGCACCAGATCTCATTTACAAAGACCATTATACATCATGATGAATTTTATTAAAGTAAATAACAGATAGCATTTACCTTTATGCCTTAGGGAGGAGATAAACTATGGAAAAAATTTTAGATGGGATCACTCAGACAATCGGTAGAACACCGCTTGTTCGACTCAACAGGGTAACTGAAGGGTGTCAGGCCACGGTGATAGCTAAGTTGGAGTCCTTTAATCCTTTGGGATCTGTAAAAGATCGGATTGCTCTGAGCATGATTGAGGCTGCGGAGGAAGACAACCGTATTAAAGAAGATACGATTATCATCGAACCAACCTCAGGAAATACTGGTATTGGCTTAGCATGTGTCTGTGCTGCTAAAGGTTATAGGCTAATCCTTACGATGCCTGATACGATGAGTATGGAACGAAGGAAAATCCTGAGACTTTTGGGTGCTGAACTTGTCCTTACACCAGGTGAAAAAGGAATGACTGGTGCAATAGATAAAGCCGAAAAGCTTGCTAAAGAATTGCCTAATTCTTTTATCCCACAACAATTTCGTAATCCAGCCAACCCAGAAGTTCACCGCAAGACTACAGCAGTGGAGATTTGGAACGACACTGATGGTGATGTGGACATCCTGGTTGCCGGTGTTGGGACAGGCGGAACAATCACAGGAGTGGCCGAATTTATAAAAGCTCGTAAACCTCAATTTAAAGCAATCGCAGTAGAACCCAAGGATTCGCCAGTTCTGTCAGGAGGAAAATCAGGACCCCATAAAATTCAGGGTATTGGAGCCGGATTTGTGCCAGAGGCATTAAATACCGGCATAATTGATGAGATCATTCAAGTAAGTAATGAAGATGCTTTTGAATCTGCAAGGTTTCTTGCTAAAAAAGAAGGCATTTTGGCCGGAATTTCTTCAGGAGCAGCCCTTTGGGCTGCCATAAAGGTAGCTAAAAGACCGGAAAATGCTGGAAAGCTGATTGTTGTAGTATTACCAGACACCGGAGAGCGTTATCTGAGCACGCCACTAGCAGATTTCGAAATGGACTGAGTGCATATGCTGCATTCGCCTGTTTTATACCCCACAAATGGTAATGATGATCAATATTTTCCATGCCAGTTGTCCCAGGAATATTTATGGAAAATGTGTAACTATTGAGCCCTGTCCTAATATTGCCTGAAACATTCAGTTTTTTCAGTCAATATCATAATATCACAAACAATGGAGATTCAACATGACACTCAGAAGCGATGAAGTCACAAAAGGATTAGAACGAGCCCCCCACCGGTCCCTGCTAAAAGCCATGGGAATTATCGATAATGAAATGGACCGCCCGTTTATCGGTGTAGTCAATTCCTGGAGCGAATTAATACCAGGCCACATACACCTGGACAAACTGGCAGAATCAGTAAAGGCTGGAATCAGGCTGGCCGGAGGCGTACCATTCGAATTTTCCACCATCGGCATCTGTGATGGTATAGCCATGGGCCATGAAGGGATGAAATATTCACTTCCCAGCAGGGAACTCATACGCGATACCATCGAGCTAATGGTACAGGCACACAGGTTCGACGGCATGGTAATGATACCCACCTGTGACAAGATAGTGCCCGGGCACCTGATGGCAGCGGGCCGGCTGGACATCCCCACAGCAGTGGTCACAGGAGGCCCCATGCTGCCCGGATTCGTGGACGATGAGGAGCGGGACCTTATATCTGTGTTCGAAGGCGTGGGGGAGCGGCAGAACAACAAGATCACAGATGAGAAACTAAAGGCACTGGAAGATTGCTCATGCAGCGGTGCCGGTTCATGTGCCGGATTATTTACAGCCAATACCATGGCCTGTGTGACAGAAGCACTTGGCATGAGCCTGCCTGGCTGCGGTACCACCCATGCTGTGGATGCAAAGAAGTTCAGGCTGGCCAAAGAGACAGGTATGAAGATAATGGAACTGGTAGAGAACGACATCACTGCCAGGCAGATAGTAACACCTGAGGCCATCGACAATGCCATCATATTGGATATGGCCATCGGTGGCAGTACCAATACGGCCCTGCACCTGCCAGCCATTGCCCACGAGTTCGGACAAGACCTGCCGCTGGACAGGTTCGATGAGATGAGCCGCACCACACCCCACCTGACCAACCTGAGACCTGGCGGGAACCATTTCCTGCTTGACCTGGAGCGTGCGGGCGGCGTGCCTGCCGTGATGCAGCGACTGGGTGACATGCTGTCCCTTGATGTGCTTACCGTGACAGGTGAGACAATGGCCAGGAACCTGGAAAGCTTCACACCGGTAAACCCCAGGACCAATGCCAGTGTCATCAAGACCCTGGATGACCCAGTACATCCCCAAGGCGGGATTGCCATACTCAAAGGCAACCTTGCACCTGAGGGTTCGGTCATCAAACAGACTGCGGTCCATCCTGATATGATGGTACATTCCGGGCCTGCCCGGGTGTTCGACAGCGAGGAGGAATCCATGCATGCCATCATGGACAGGCAGATAAAGGCCGGAGATGTGGTGGTCATACGCTACGAAGGACCAAAAGGCGGGCCAGGAATGAGGGAAATGCTTTCACCCACATCTGCCATTGCAGGTATGGGCCTGATCGATTCAGTGGCACTTATCACAGACGGCAGGTTCTCAGGCGGCACACGTGGCCCCTGTATCGGGCACGTGACACCCGAGGCTGCACAGGGCGGTCCCATCGCACTGGTGGAGGAAGGCGATACCATCGAGATAGATATCCCTAATCGGCTGCTGGATATAAAGGTGCCAGGTAATGTACTGGAAGAGAGGAAGGCCAGGTGGAAAAATCCGGTAGTAGAAACTAAAAAGAGCTATCTTGCCAGATACCAGCGGTACGTGGGTACTGCATCCCGCGGCAGCATCCTTGAATAGGAGAATATTTTACACAATATTTTCCACTGTTACGGCTGTCATGATCCACTGGAATGGATATTGATTAAGTCAAAATGGAGCCCGGATGCTGCAAAAGGAAGAAAAAATAACTATCATCCTGATGGTTATGTCACTACTGGTATTGATCATTGTATACTTCGGTTTTATTGCTGATAGTATGGAAACCTCCCAATATTCAGAGCAATCAAGCACTGGCGACCGGGTTGTATTGTATGGTGAGGTCGTCGGAAAAAAAGGGACATTTACCGGTGACCACCTGATACTTACAGTGGATAGTGAAGGCAGCAGGGTCAAGGTCTTTATCCATTGTAACAATGGTGCGGAAAAGGTCGATAACACTATTGATATTGCGGATTCAGTTGAGGTTACAGGTACGTTGGAACAATACCAGGGTGAAAAAGAGATTGTGGTGGAACAACCTGGTGATGTAAAGATACTGGGGTAAATATGCTGGGGCAAATACACTTAATAAAAATACCAGGACAGTGTGTAATTTTCAACTGTGGATTATAGTGTATATTTCCCAATAATGAGTGATAGTGTGCTGTCGCCTGACGCACTAACTCCGGAGTTTCATCCACTGGCCAATACCGTTGTCCACTCCAGTAACCCTCTATGCCAGGCTATATCGCAGGAATATTCCGCATTGGGGTTGTCTTATCGATCATAGATAGACTTTGTCAATAACTCACGCAAGGACCTATACAACACGGTTATAGCTTATTTGGTTTAAAGATATAAATATCTTGGCCATATAAATAATAATCAGGATGGATTATCGATTCAAATGATATTAAAATATATCATCACTGCAAGCAATAGCAGTACTGCTCCCGTTACCAGCCGAATCTCGACACGCCTTTTTTCCCTCAGGTCATTAACACGTTCAGGGCTGAGCCCGAACGCCAGCATGATACCCAGGATAAGCACCGGCAGTATCACACCCAAATTATAGAAACCAAGGTATATGGCCCCGTCAGCGATTTTACCCTGTGTTATCAACATGTCCAGTATGGCAAAATAGACCGCACCCACGCACGGTGCCTTGATTATTGAGAACATTGCACCGGCAAGGAATGAAACCATAATCGTATTCCTGTGCTCAATCCCTTCAACCAGTTGTAAAAATGACCCGGACGTTTTGAAGCTCGACCTGTCATGCACCTTCAGGTGGTACGCATCATAAAAATGCCACAATCCAAGCAGTCCGACCAATACCACCAACAGCAGGGTAATAGTATCCTTGATCTCTGGCTGCTGTTTAATCACACCCAGCAGGCCCATCCCCACTACCATGAACATGACAAATATACCTGCACAAAAGCCACCCACGATCTTCAACAGTTCAGTGCGGTTTCCCTTTGAGGATAGGGTCAATGATGCCAAAAATGCCATTACAGCAAGCAGACATGGATTGAACCCGGCCAGCAGACCCGCCACCAATACAACAGGCAGAGATAGCTCAGGTAATATATTCCCGCCATCTGCAGGCTGGATCGAGTTATTTTCAGGAATATGCGGTGCATTTTCAATCCCTGCAACCAGCAGTTCTTCCAGTCGTTTCTCATCGCCATTATAGTCCGGATATGTTATAGTGATCTGGTGATTGATGACCACGGCAGGGACGGTAGCTATCCCGTGCTCATTCACCATGTGGTCATATACTTTCATATCACCATAATCCGACCATATCTCGTATTTTGAATAGGAGATGTTGTCGTATCCCTGGACAACCTTGTCCACTACAGGTTCGGCACCGGCGCATTTTAAACAGCCGTCCTCATAGAAATATTCCAATACCACTTCACCGGATTGGGCGCTTGCCGTAATGGGAATAAACAGGACTATTGACAATAATACCAGTACTGTGTAACAATTAATGGCATGCAGTGGAAGCACAGGTCTCTTTTTCATAATTGCTCTCCGAGAACTCACCAGTGGTCAGGTTTGCTATCTCTCCTGTATAAGGAGATACATAGCTCTCTACAACATACAGGGACTTGATGCCAGAACATGCACAGTTGCGCTCCATCATCTCTACTTTCCAGTATGTCTCGTTTTCCTGAAGCGCGCTGTTGTTAGTCTCGAAACCCTGGACTAACACGGTCTTATTACCCCTCCATTCGGGCCTGTTAAAGTTTTCTGACATGTATTCCACAGCAACAGGGTCTTGTTTTACGATTTCAATTGCCTGTGATGCGTTTACCTTAATTTGAGGTTCACTTTGCAGTTCTGTCAGATCGATACATGCAGAAACTGCAATAATTACACTGATAAGAATAATTACTCCTGTTACGTTTGCAAAAACCTGACGCATCATAATTCAAAGTCACCATAATAATTATTAAACCTTTCCCGCATTTGCTCCCAGGTGGGCAGGTTTGTCTGGCAGCCAACTTTCTCCACCACAAAAGATGCCGTAGCAGACCCCACCCGTCCGCACACTTCCAGTGGAAAGCCCCTGGTATAAGCCACCAGGAATCCTACACGGTAAGCATCGCCCGCTCCAGTGGGGTCCACTGCATCCACCTGCACGGCAGGGATGAACATCCTTTCCCCGTCTGTATGTATCTCACTGCCGCCTTTGTCAAGTGTGACCACTACCAGCTCGATATCTGCCTCAAGGTCTTCACGTGAGCGCCCTGTCATCCGGGCGAGTCGTTCTATCTCATGGCGGTTGGTGAACAGGATATTGGTATGTTCCAGTATGATATCAAGGCATTCCCTGGAATATACTACCAGGTCCTGTCCCGGATCGAATGAGACAAAGTCAGCGAGCCTGGCAGCCTTTGAATTGAACACAGGATCGGCAGTGGCCAGGTGTACGAATTCCAGGCTGGGCGGTTCAAGTTTCGGGAAATCGCTTGATGCCCCCCAGTAGAAATAGGTTACCTGGTTATGGTCCTCATCTGTAAATATGAATGCTGAAGCCGTTTTTTTATCCCTTGTGTTGTACAATAGACTGGTATCCACACCCAGGCGTTCCAGGTGCCGCTGGTAATCAGACCCTTTAAAATCACAACCAACAGGCGAGACCAGCTGGCTTTTTCCTCCAAGGGTGGCAATTCCTGCTGAAATATTTGCTGCACCACCGCCAAAGTAAATGTGGTAACCGTTTATGGGCATTGACGAGTTGGGCGGTGCAAACCGTGTTACATCAAACAGGTGGTCATATGCGGTGTGCCCTATTACGGAAATTGTTTTGTCCAAGAGCAATACCCCTTATCTCACTCATCTTCATCAGGATTTTCCAGGTCAGTGACCTCTATCACATTGAGTGGAATATTTTTCATGACTTTGCCTATAACAGATTTCGCTATCCTGGCAGCGTGTTCCTCATTCTCTGCATCGAATACACGCATCTCAAGCATCAGTCCCACAAGTGCGGTATTGGCTGTGATGAACACACTATCAAATGGTTCATTACAGGCAGGACAATAAGTGGTGCCGATATCGATTTCAATATATTCAAGCTGGGGATTCAATCGTTTCCCTGCCTCTGCAATGGCTACTCCCATTGCATCATCAGCTGTTTCAATGTCCTTTACCAACCAGGCCGCTTCCAATATTACCTTGTAATTCATCAACATACAACAATCAATCCTCATATATTCTTACAACTTTTATCATCTGTTTTGCAGCGTTTTATCTTTGAAATCCTAAATGGCAAACAATTCGGGATTTTTTACTGTAAACACTCCCAATCGTACGCCGGCATCCAGCCATGCATGACCATAACTGAAACATACCAGGGCATTGACCCTGTCTTCACTCTCTACGAAATGGACACCGTCATTGTAATAGGACCTGGCCATGTCAAGATAATCATCAGCTATCTTCTTGAGATATGACCCTTCTCCTACTGTAGTCTTAACGTCCTTCAGTGCCTCTTCCAACATAACCATATACCGTCTGGTCTTCTCTTCAAGATTCGCAGGTTGAGACTGCATCAACCCAAAATTATCGGGAAATAACGTAAATGTTCTTATTAGTCTCCCAGGGGCCTCATCTACATACTAACGTACCCTGTTCTTTGGTTTGGGCAATATACCGTTACCCATTCCCTCGATATCATATTCATCAAGAATCTCCCCTACGATCTCTTCAATGATATCCTCCATGGATAACAGCCCCACCACATTCCGTTTCTCATCTACCACTACTGCTATCTGTATCTTCCTGAACTGGAGTTCCTTGAATACCGAAGCGATCTTGCGGTCACTCCTGACAGTCAATATGGGTCTCAGTATCTCTTCAACATTCATTCTTTCAAGTTCTTCATCGCGGTATTTCAGCAGGTCTTTCGCATATATCATACCTATAATATTGTCAAAATAATCCTTCCAGACAGGAAGCCTTGAATGACCGGACTCATTGATCTTTTCAAGTGCTGTATCAAGTGTCATGGTATTTTCAACCGTCACCATATCTGCCTTATAGGTCATGGCTGTCTTTGCTTTCTCGTCAGTGAACTCGAATACCTTATGGATGTAGTCCTGCTCATGACGCTCGAACACGCCCTCTTCCACACCGACCTTGAGTAAGAGTTTTATCTGGTCTTCTGTAATTAAGGGGTTCTTGATCTTTTCCTTTACCCCTAAAATTCTCAGTACAATGTTGGTGATCTGGGTCAAAATAAAGACAACCGGGTATAGTATCCTGGTAAGTAGTTCCAGCAGCCCTGCAATCTTCAGGGAATAGGTATCAGCATGCCGGGTGGCAAATGTCTTTGGGACGATCTCCCCGAATACTAAAATAACCACTGTCATTACACCGGTGGCTATGGCAATACCTATATTACCAAAATAATTCAATGTCAGGGCAGTGACAAGCACTGAAGCAGTCACATTTACGATGTTGTTACCAACAAGAATTGTGGTAATGAACTTCTCAGGATGCTGCAGTTCCTTATGGATGATATTGGCATTCTTATCACCTTTCTCTGCCAGGTGAAGCATCTTAATTCGGTTTGCCGATATAAAAGCGGTCTCGGAAGATGAAAAAAAAGCCGATAGTCCTATCAGTATTATGACGGACAAAATCTCAATTAATGTTATTAGATCAATCACTGCTCTATTAACCCACTTTTATTAACTCTAATTGGTATTTGGTTCGTATATATATAAATTTTTTTGATAAATAACATAGCGGGGCATGGATTCGAACCATGGATCTACGGGTTATGAGCCCGTCGGGATTTCCTGACTACCCCACCCCGCTTCTGTGGTATTAAATAAGGTAAGGGTAAGGGCTTAGATAAGCGATTATTAGTCATAAAGCCTTCGGTGACTTTTTTGCATGCGGTTCTACGAGTTGCTATCCTATTTTTTATGTTGCAGGCAGTTGTAATATAGTATAATTTCAACAAAGCCAGGTTAAAATTAAATATTCCTGTTGCGAATATTTAATAATTACTGAGAATATAACTATGTAGGGGTTGAAGATATGAAAACACTCCACCATAAGGACGAATCAAAAGCAGTAAAGCCAATTATTAATAATAATCTTGACTTTATTGCAAGGAATATTATCTATCCGGAACCGCATTCACCCGGTCAGAAGAAGGATGTGAGCCTTAATAAGATCATGACTCATCTTGGAGGGTCACGTGGAGAGATTGACTACCTCTCCTACATATGGAAGAAGAGAACTGAGAGAATGCAGGAAAAATAAGAGAATAAGCCGTCGGTGGGAATTGAACCCACGACCTACTGATTACGAATCAGTCGCTCTGCCAAGCTAAGCCACGACGGCAAAAAGTTACCGGGCGATTCACATTAATATCTATTGTATCCATTATCTACTTATCGTTCTTTCGGATGCGCTTTACTTCCACCTCACCTATTGAGGGCACATAACAGGCTTTTAGTCCCAGACGAGAAAAATCCTCATCCGTGAATATTTCCTTCAACTGCATTGAATCCAATCGATCCTCCTTTTTAAGTTGATTATTAATAGTGCCGAGATAGAATCTCTCCTTAGACCTGGCAATCTTTCCAAGGATATTTAAAAGCCTGGTCTTTTTAATTTTGCCAGTCTGTAAAACGGGTTCTTGTACCTCATTGTTGTCAGTTTCCACATTCAATAACCCCTTTGTTTCCAGTGGAACATCCGCACGCTTATAGTCCTTTACCCATTCCGTGATCAGTTGTGCACTTTCCTTGCCAGAACATACCTTCAATTCCCTGTCCATCCATTCCGGCAGATACTCCCGCACCCCCATCCCTCCCTTGCTCGAAAACCTAAAATCACAAAGCACCAGCACTCCATCCTCATCTGCTGCGCGGTGTACCCTTCCCAGTGCCTGCAGTGCCCTGTTCATGGCAGGCAGGGTATATGCTATGAACATCCCCTGTTTTTTCCCGTACTTGCCTTTGTAATACTCATTCACAGTCTTCTGTATCTCAGTATATGCAGTCAACGGCAGTCCGACCACCATGGCACCTTTCAGGGCCTCGCCCCGGTAGTCGATCCCTTCACTCATCTTGCCACCAGCCACCGCAAGCAGTACTCCTGGTTTTGTGGCACTCTTAAGCCCGGCCTGGAAAAACCGACCCAGCACTGATGATACTTCCTTCGAGTCCCTGGGTTCAAGATAGATCTGTTTGCCTGCTGCCTTTGCAACCATGGTGCAGACATCCATGTACTGGTTCAGTAGATTATATGAAGTGAAGTAGACCACAACATTGCCGGGTACACCTGTAATGAACGCTTCCAGATGCTGCTGTATCTCAGTCACATTATCCCGGTCATCCCTTAGCGAACTCTGTGTGGTGGCCCTGCTTGCTGCCAGTACCAGTCTGTTCTCAGGAGGGAACTGGTTTGGGAGTGTCATTATGGTTGCCCTGCCGTTGTTAGCAAAATAGTACAGTTCATAAGCTTCAGGCGGCGAGAATGTACCAGATATCATTACAGTAGCATGGTGCTGCCCCATCACGCTCTCTATCTGCAGGCTGGGGTCAAGGTTGCGTATCTCCAGCGTGGTGGACGTGTAGGTATTGCCCCCCACCTGGCGTTTATCAGTATATTTCAGGGGCACGTAAGCCTCATCGCTCTTTGCAAAGTTCAGCATGAACAAAAAGTCACCTACCTTTTGGAGGTGTATCTCGGATGATTCGGATTCCTTCTCCTTCTGCCTGGCTATCACATCGCCCAGGTTCATCAGTTCAGCCACCATCCTCTCATCCTCACGTACCAGGCTTTCACCAAACACAAAATCCGCGAACATGTGCGGATCGAACCATTCCTCTGATGATGTGCCTTTCTCGTTCATCTTTTCCATGAACTTCATTATCCTGGGCAGTATCTGCTCTGCCACGGCCAGGCTCTGGTTCAGGCCCGCCTTCCTTGCCTTCATCCTTGAGGATTCCACTTCTTTTATGGCTTTTTTAACAGAGAACTGGGGCAGGACATCGCTGTTCACGGAGCGCACAGTATCCCCCAGGTTATGGGCCTCATCTATAAGCAGGATGGTCTTTTCAGGATCCAGTCCCAGCCAGTTGTACATGACATCCCTGTAGTCATCATCGAACACATGGTTGTAGTTCAGGATAACTACATCAGCATCTTCTGCCGATAATGCCATAGCTTCATAGGGACAGATATCACCGCAATGTTCGTCCAGTTCGTCCAGGTAAATAATATTGTCGCCGATGGCCCTGCCAACTTCCTGGGCTTTCCTTGAACTGCGAAACTTAATTTCCCCCTCAAAGAGATAAGCTTCTTTTGACAGCAAATAATATGGACAGCAGGAACGCTCCCCCTCCCTCTCATCCATTATCAATTCAAGCAGCGAATCATCCTTTGAAGGGTCATAGACCGTATCCTGCGACCTTCCAGCCAGATGCATATATTCCTGCATCCTTGATTCCAGCAGTTGCCTGGTCATGATCTTTAGTAGATCACATCCCATGTAGACGCTGTCCATCTCATCCCTCAACTGGCAGGTCTTTGCCTTGCCTACCAGGTATGCGACCCTTGGACGCTTGTTGGTGTTCTGCCTTATCTTTTTAATCTCGTCAAGATAGATGGAAACCTGGCTTACGGTACGCAGTACAACCACTATGCGTTGATCATTCCTGGCAGCGAGCAGGGCCGACAAGATACTGGTCTTCCCGCTACCGGTGGGTGCATCCACCATAAATACGCTGTGCCCGCCGGTGCGAACTATTCCAGCCGCTGCCTCCAGCATTTCACGCTGGTGTGGCCTGTATTCGGGATAGGGGAACCAGCGGTCAATATCCTGGTCCAAAACTTAACACATCCCAACAAAATTCTCAAGCATCTTTAACCCTAAGTCTCCGCTCTTCTCAGGGTGGAACTGGGTCCCCATCAGGTTACCTTCATTATTGACGACAGCAGCGGCAAACTCTATACCGTATTCGGATGATGCCAGTACGTATTCCGGGGCACAGTCTGCATAGTAGGAGTGGACAAAATATGCATAAGTATTGGGTGGTATGTTCCTGAACAACTGGTGGTCACTTTTAATATCAAGGGAGTTCCAGCCCATGTGTGGTATCTTGCCTGCCGATCTGGGAAAGCGAACGACTTCGCCGGGCACAAGGTCAAGGCCGTCAGTCAGACCTCCCTCTTCGGACAGGCTGAGCAGCATCTGCATCCCGAGGCATATCCCAAGCAATGGTTTTCCAGTTCCTGCTACCTCTATCAGGTCGTCCTTGAGCGGGGCCAGGTTGTGCATGGCGTCCTGGAATGCACCCACTCCGGGCAGCACCACGCCGTCTGCCCTGTGCATTGCGGCCGGGTCTGAAGAGATGGTGACGCTTGCCCCGGCATGTTCAAGACCGCGGGTAACGCTACGAAGGTTGCCCAATCCGTAATCGATGATCACGATGTCTGTCATGTGATACCAGTAAGGTTTGAGGATAAATAAATGTGAGGATTAGGCAGCCACGACAGCTTATTCCTGTAGAAAATAATCGTATCGTGTGTGCTCAACTGCTGTTGTGCGACCTGGAAACAATAAAGATCCAATACAAGGGTATGGCAAACCGGAGTATGGTAAATAGGAGTATGGCAGAGCAGGGTTAGCAGAGCGGAGTATGGCAGCTACCACGTATTATAGGCGGTCGATGATCGATACCGCCTGGTCAGGGTATATTGTATATCCAGCCGTGGGTATCAGAAATCTCACCGTACTGGATGCCGGAGATCTCGTCGAACAGTCTCCTTGCTATTGGTCCTATCTGGCCGTGATTGATATTGATGTTGGTATCCCTGTACTGGATTTCATCAACCGGTGAGATAACGGCTGCGGTACCGGTACCGAATACTTCCTGCAACCGTCCCTCTTTCGAGGACTGGATGAGTTCATCGATCGAGATGCGCCGCTCATTAACTTTCATACTCCAGGATTTTGTCAGGTCCAGTACAGTATCCCGGGTGACACCGGGCAGGATTGAACCTTCCAGTGGTGGTGTTATTACTTCATCATCTATAACAAAGAAAATGTTCATGGTACCCACTTCGTCGATATATTTATGGTGCTCACCATCGAGCCACAGGACCTGGGTAAAACCTTTTTTCTGTGCGATTTCGGCAGGGAGGAGGCTGGCTGCATAGTTACCTGCGGTCTTTGCTTCACCAACTCCGCCTTTGACTGCCCTTACATATTCCTCTGGCACAAGCAGGCTGACTGGATTAAAGCCTTCTTTGTAGTATGCACCTACGGGGGAGAGGATTATCATGAACCGATATGTTGAGGAGGGGTGGACGCCGAGGAAATTTTCTGTGCCGAATATAAAGGGGCGTATGTATAATGAATGTCCTGTGTCTTTTGGTATCCAGTCCCTTTCCAGTTTTATCAGTTCTGTCATGGCATCGAAGAACATGTCCTCATCGATTGTCGGCATGCACATCCTTTCATTGGACCTGTTCATCCTCTCCAGGTTCTTTTCGGGCCTGAAGATGTTGATGCTGCCATCTCTAACGTGAAAGGCTTTAAGCCCTTCAAATACAGCCTGGGCGTAATGCAGAGTGCACATAGCTGGTTCGAACTCTATCTTGCCGTAGGGTTCGATCCGTTGGTTGATCCATTCCCCGTTTTCATAATCCATACTGAACATATGGTCTGAAAAGACTTCACCGAAACCAAGATTTTCAAAATCAACTGAGTCGATCTTACTGGTTTTGGACTTTGTTATTTTAATATCAGACATGGTTGATGCCCCTAATTATTTTAAATAAGTGGTGGATTACCTATTACTGATTAACCTAAATAAAGATAATGGAATGGTGGGTTGGAATGTGGGTTGTGATTGACAGGGGTTGAGAGTTAGTATTCTAAGATACGGATTTTCACGGATTGATCAATGGAATCCCAACACCAAAATAGATTTGTCCAAATATCTTACAATCCCTGCAATCCAAACATTAAAATACAAAGTCGAACATCAGAAAACATCCTGTAAGCACCATGCAGCACCTAATTTTATTGAGGGCCCATAGCATAGCCAGGTGGTGCGCACGGCTGATAACCGTGAGGTCCGGCGTTCGAATCGCCGTGGGCCCACTTTCTACTCTACTACTCAGGCACAGCTACTCAGGCCAGTAGCAGGCCGCACACGTATGCAGCCCTACTCTAGCCAGTAGCGGGCTGCACACGTATGCAGCCCTTCGGGCTCCATACGTGGACTGGATGTTTTTAGAATCAATAACAAAGATTTATAGTCAATTCAGCGTATTAATTCAGCTATATGAATGAAGAGAAGATCAATATACTCACAATGCCGGGCCTGAGCGTGGACATGGAGACTGTCGGTGGTATGCGGCTAAAGGCATCCGGGGCATTGGGTGCCGCCTGCGGGCCAGCCCTGAAACGAATCAATGAGCGGCTGCGGGATGAAAAGCCGGTCCGGGTAGATGGAAATACGGTGATTGCCTCCACATGGCTGCCGCCTATACCGGGTAAGGTGTTCAACAGGCTGATGCGGGCAGAAGTGAACTGTGCCCTGGGTAAATACGTACCAGAGACCGTGTCTATTGAAATAACCAGGGAGTGCAAATGCAACTGTGAGCACTGCACAGTCAGCGAGGGCGAAGGGGAGATGACAACCGGGCAGATCAAGGCAATGATTGACCAGGCCCTGGACATGGGCGCATTTATCATCACATTTACAGAGGGCGATCCCCTGCTGCGGGACGATATCATCGAACTGGTGGAATATGTGGACAAGGATCGGGCCATCGTCAACCTGTTCACTCCTGGTACAGAGATGACACCTGAAATAGCCGCCCAGCTCAAGGATGCTGGCCTTCATAACCTGCTCATAAGTATTTACAGCACAGACCCGGCCAAACACAACCAGACCCGGCGGCTGGAAGGCGCTTATAATTGGGCAGTGGATGCCATCAGGATGGGGCTGGATGCAGGACTTATGGTCACCATGACCACCCACGTCTCGCCCGAGCGCATGCATGAACTGCCTGGTCTCTATGAACTGGCAGGTGAACTGGGTGTGCACGAGTTCAGCATCTGGGAGAGCGTGGCCAAACGTCCTGGCGACCCTGTAATCTCAGAAAAGGATAGAAAGGTGTTACTGGATATGCACCACACCCTCAACCAGCCGGGCCCGGGCCCTAAGGTATTCACCAGTTCCTTTTTTGAAGGCGAGATGCTGGGCTGCATGGCTGGCAGGCGCTGGGCTCATATATGCGTGGACGGAGGAGTAAAAGCATGTCCATATATGCCTTTTGAGTTCGGGAATGCGCTGGAAGAGAACGGACTGGGGGCTGCATGGAAAATAATCAGGTCGCTGGAGGATTTCAAGGAGCGCAGGAACCTGTGCATGATGCAGGATCCCAAATTCCTTATCAACCTGGATGCCATTCCTGAAGATTCGAAGTCAAAATACAGCTACAGGGGTATATTGAAATAATCCGGCTGTAAAGCCAGCACCATATTCCTATTTAGGAGGAGTAGGTGCCACCTTGCGTTTGTGGATATTCTTTTCTATTCGCACCATCAGGCCATTGATTGCCGATTCTTCAATCCCGTAGCGGTTGATTAAATATTCTACTGGTTCGTTCATATCCAGTAAGTTCAGGAACACGGTATCGATCTCTTCATATGACATGCCCAGTTCTCCTTCATCGGTCTGGCCCGGCCACAGTCCGGCAGTTGGCGTTTTATCGATAATATGGTGCGGCACTTCCAGATATTTTGCCAGTGCCCTAACCTGTGTTTTATATAGGTTGCCCAAAGGTTCAATATCAACACCGCCGTCACCGTATTTAGTAAAATAACCCAGCAGGAGTTCGGTCCTGTTACCCGTACCCATCACTATCCTGTTCATGATATTAGCATAATAATACAGGGCACACATCCGTATCCTTGCCTTCAGGTTCCCGGTAGCTGCCAGGTCAGACTCTACCAGTTCTGGTATGGAGATGAAGAACGCATTCAATATATCTGCAATCTCTACCACTGAAAATTCAATGTTCAATGTACTTGCAATCTCTGTGGCATCAAGTACATCCTCAGCAGGTGTCAGGTTCCTCTCAGGTATGATCAGGCCCAGTACATTTTCCCTACCCAGTGCTTTCACTGCCAGGTATGCAGTAACAGTAGAATCAATACCTGAGCTTAGTCCCACTATGCATCCTTTGGTACCTGACTTTTTCACATATGACCTGATAAAATTAGTAATTCTCTTTGTGGTCTCTTCAGGATCAATATCTAACCGGGATGCCATGAAATTAAAATAAATAGCAATCAACATAATACTTACTGTTATTTTGTCCAAAGGCCATCAAAGGATGAAAAGCTAAACTATATTTTCATGCATAAGAGTTATTAAAATCGGAAAATATAATGATCATTAATTATCTTGGAATGCATAATAAAATTATTGTCAATGTGCTAGATAATGGATCAGTGTTTGACATTATTTAAATATAGGAAAAGTGGGATGTATGGATTTTGATAGTAAAGAGACAATCAAAAAACTTGCCCTGAATGTTTTTACAAGGCTTAGATCCATTGAAAATGGTGAAGAATCTAATCTTCAATCGGTTGTATATGAAGCAATTGATTTTTCTGTCAAGAAATCCATTCCGGCAGAAGTTCTCCTGGAAGGGTTCAACATCTACCTGTCGAATAACATATTCAGTGCAGCATATATTTATGCGGATGCTGCTGCTGGTATGGCAACAGGTAAAATAAAATCAATTGCACATTGTAATGCGGGTGTGTCATCATATCGTATGGGTCTGACAGATGAAGCTGAGAAACAATATGAGCTGGCACTTGCCTCAGACCCCTCTGATGCCATGACTCATTCTAATCATGGGATTCTTCTTGAGGAAATTGGACAAAATGAAGGAACAGGCGAGCCGGTCAGGTTGTGGGTACAGTGTCCCCACAATTTCGGGGATTGTGTTTAATGTCTGAAAATCGGATTGTATGAGAGGGAGCAAGTCATATCATGGATCATAAGGAACTGTTTGACAGGTTGGAAGAACTTGAATGGGAAGATTTTGAAGTGAAAGAGGCGAAGACTTCTATTCCCAAAAGCAGTTTTGAAACGGTCAGTGCATTTTCAAATACAAATGGTGGCTGGCTTGTTTTTGGAGTAAGGCAGACTGGGAAGATCTTTGAGATATCCGGTGTTGAAGATGCTGAAAAGATCGAACAGGATTTCACAACTGTTCTCAGGGGAGAAAAGTTCAACAACAAAAT
>Ga0255456_1032_pt1 | contig 25068 bp, 32 predicted proteins | sample ANMaggQLBNCT01C7_FD_182646 | JGI IMG/M metagenome (GOLD analysis project Ga0255456, IMG submission 182646) | Sediment cell enrichment communities from methane seep in Santa Monica Basin, California, United Staets - ANME aggregate JGI... | ecosystem: Environmental > Aquatic > Marine > Cold seeps >...
TACGAAGGTATTCGTGGGTTCGAATCCCACTCCCCGCACTACTTACTCATCTATCTGGTCATTTATGTCCTCAGACGCAGCCATATACTGCTCATCCATCTGATGCGGCACCCAATTCCGGTAAAAAGATAGATTTATCAATTACCCTGATAACTATGTTGCAATTATGAGTGACCTGAAAATCCTTGTAGTAAACAACTACGGCCAGTTCTGCCACCTCATCCACAGGGCCGTGCGCGACCTGGATGAAGAGAGCGGTATTATTGCCAATACCCTCAGCAATGAAGAGATACTTGCAATGGAACCAGACGGCCTTATCATCAGCGGCGGGCCAAGCATAGACCGCATAGGCCGGGCCGAAGAGATGGTGCAGGAACTTGACCTGCCCATACTTGGCATCTGCCTGGGTCACCAGTTGATAGCAAGGGCCTGCGGCGGCGAGATTGCCACAGGACACAAGGGCGGGTATGCTGCCGTCCAGGTGGAGATAATAGATGAGGATGAAATATTGAAGGGACTGGGACCCAGCACCAGTGTATGGGCGTCCCATGCAGATGAGGTCACAGGCCTGCCGCCTGACTTCGTGCAGCTGGCCCGCAGTGATGTGTGTGAGATAGAGGCCATGCGGCACAAGACCAGGCCGCTGTTCGGTGTGCAGTGGCACCCTGAGGTAAGCCATACCGAAAAAGGGGATGAGCTGCTCTTGAACTTCTTCAGGGTGTGTGATGAATATTGAACAGCCTGGTGATGGATACCGGGTATAAATTCAAGACTACAAAGGGAACACACCTGTTCCTGCATAAAGTGTATGAACAGGACGTGGAAGGTGTGAACTTTTTTATCGACGACAACAGGGACCCCTGCGGCATCGTTATACTTCGATTTATAGGGGTGGCCGACATCTCGGGGATGGATACACTGGCGAAACATCTTGAAGGGGAGCGGATGTACTTACCCCGTGACTGGCGGGTACAGTTTGTGGATTATGAGATGGTGTTTATTGAGTGTATAGAGTAGAGGGAAATAATCATAGGAATATTTCCCTGTTAGTTGACCTTATTCCATAAAATATAGGTAAATTCTTACTTCATAAACTCCAATACCTAGTCCATGCAGCTCACAGAAAGAATCTTCGCAGGCAAAGGGGATATCAAAGCCGACACCATCCTCGAACACTGCAGAATAATCAATGTCAACACCAAAGAGATCCTCAACGCTGACATCGCCATCCAGTCAGGTTACATTGTCGGTATCGGCGACGTATCAGGCCTGAGAGATGCGAATACCAGGATCATCGACGTAAACCACTACTACGTATGCCCTGGCCTGCTGGACGGGCATGTCCATTTCGAATCCAGCATGGTCACCCTGTCCCGGTTCGCACGAAAAGCACTGGAGCACGGCACTACAGGCATTGTTATCGACCCGCACGAGATAGCAAATGTACTGGGCAGGCAGGGCATCGAACTGGTAATGGAAGAGGCAAAGAGCCTGCCACTGAACATCTTTGTTGCCGTATCCTCGTGCGTACCTGCCACGCCTTTTGAGACATCAGGTGCTTCCCTTGACGCCGCTGATGTACGGGCAATGATGGAAAATGAGATGGTAGTGGGACTTGGTGAGGTAATGGACTTCCCTGGCGTATTAAGCGGCGATGCCGGCAAACTGGCCTTGATACAGGCAGCCTGGGAGCGCAGGCTGGTAGTAGACGGGCATGCGCCAGGCTTAATGGGGCCTGACCTGTGGGGTTATATGGCAGCCGGTATTTCCAGTGACCACGAATCCCTCACCTACGAGGAGGCACTGGAGAAACTGCGCCTGGGAATGAAGCTGATGCTAAGGGAAGGTTCGGCAGCAAAATGCCTTGAAAATTTCCTGCCTCGTTTACTGGAGGAAGGCATATCCCTGGAGAACGTGTTATTTGTTACCGATGACAAGCACCCCGAGGATTTGCTGGCAGGCTACATGGATGCCATTGTGAGAAAAGCCATTGCCCTCGGCCTGGACCCCCTGGATGCAATATCCATGTGTACCATAAACACAGCCCGGCATTACCGTATCGACCACCTGGTGGGTTCCATCAGCATAGGCTGCAGTGCTGACCTTGTCATCCTTGACGACCTGGAAGAATTCAGTATACATTCAGTAATTGCCAGCGGTACCCCTATTACCCCAATTGAAGCACAGACACCAGTTTTCAATTACCCTGATCATGTACTTGATACGATCAGGTACAGGGAGATAAAACCACAAGACCTGCAGTTAATTTATGCACCGGGTAGCAGCGTATCATTAAATGTGATCAAGGTTTTCCCTGACCAGATATTTACAGAGAAGGACAATGCAAAACTTGTTACTGACGGGTCAGGTGTGCTGCTGCCTGATGCAAACAGGGACATCCTCAGTACGGCCGTTATCGAGCGCCATGGTAAGAATGGTAACATCGGACAGGGGTTTGTCAGTGGGTTTGGCCTGAAGTCGGGTGCTTTTGCACAGAGCATCGGGCATGACAGCCATAATGTGGTTGTGACCGGAACCAACCATGCCGATATGGCAATGGCAGCAAATGCTATTAAGGAGATGAAGGGGGGCATTGTGCTGGTGCAGGATAAAGAGGTGCTGGACAGCCTGTCGCTGCCCTTTGCCGGGTTGTTGAGCCCGGACCCAGTGGAAGAGGTGGCACTGGAGTTGGATGGATTGCATGGAACAATTAAGGAAATGGGGTGTACTCTGCCAGCGCCATTTATTACGCACTCTTTCATTGCACTGCCTGTGATTCCGAAGCTGCGACTGACAGACATGGGGCTGTTCGATGTAGAAAGATTTGAGATGATCGATGTTGTGTCTGGTAATGCAATAAGCTGAAATATCTTTATGAGAGCTTGTTAAACAACAGAAGCAATAGGATGTATTCTTTTAAATTAAATTTATGGTGAATCAGAAAAACAAATTGATCTGAAGATGGCGAAAATATTGATATGGAATGCGAAGTGTTGGGGTTGAAATTAGTATTATTTCCCAATCTCAGAATGATAACATAGGTTGTAGAGGTCCTTTGCCACAAGATTTAAATATAGAGTCATTGCAAACTGTTTACAAAATCAATTAAATTAAAATCGTAATATTTGTTGATATAGCAAGGAGTTTTGGTAATAATTCAATAAAATGGGATGGTTCAAAGATGAAAGATTCCAGAGGTAAAGAAATCTTTATTGGTGATCGTGTAAAAGTTCTCTGTAACTTTGACAATAAGATCCATGAGGGAGATGTTTTCAGAGTGGATCGAAAACATATAGAAGTAGATATCCCAATGCATAGAATTTCCGTATATGATCACAAAAAAATTACGAAACTTCACGAAACCAAAAAAAAACACAGATAATTGTTCTCGCTGTTCACTACTAATATATATGGGAAATTATACATTCTTATATGAGCTTCTCAATCCCATACAACTGATATTGTGATCAAGAACTAGAATGCAGTTCAATATTTTCTTATTCAACCAGTAGTCCATCTGTGACAAATGGTTGTTTTTGTGTTATTTACCAAAGTATTTATCAGGTTTGTTATCAATACCAATTTTATACATGTCTGAGAAATTCTTTAATATAATCATAAATATGCTAAAGGAACGCCAGCTTTCCATAAGTAGCATATCCAGGCAACTGAAATCAGAAGGATATGACCAGCACAGGTTGATCATTACCGGATACCTCAGGGCGTTATATGACACTGGTTACCTTATAGAACAAGAAATTCCCCCTTCAAAGGTATATTCATATAACCACAGGGGGCAGGAAACCGACCTATACCGGATACTGGAGGATCGCCTGAAGGATGTGGATCCAGAGTACAGGTACCCTGTTGCAGTATACATATTAACAAGCCTGTTGAACAGGCCGTGTTTCAGGTATGAATTAAGCCTTATCGGGATTACGCCCCAATCCAGCCCTTATGTAAGGGAATCCAGGAATGAGAGGCTCAAGGAGTTCAGAGAGGACATCAGCAGGTTTGATATCCCCGAAGGTGATAAAGCATATGAGATGAACGGACATGATGCAGGTGTGATCTTGCACAGCTCTGATGTCATCTGTGGTATTATGAAAAACCTGCTGGACCTGACCGGGCTCAAATCCCGGTACCATTCCACCCGAATAACAGAGTTTATGGAACATAAAGATCGCTAGATTGATATCAGGTGGATGATAATTGGGAAAGTCTCACCAACGTTCTATGGAATATACATCAAAATATGGTATCCATTTCAAAAAATATGGTGAAATGCAAAATTAATATAGACACAGATTACACTGATTTTCACAACAACTATTAATCTGTGTAATCAGTGTAATCTGTGTCTCAAAATTCCGAGCAATATGATCAATACCTCTACAATAATATTGGCTGGCGGCCTGGGTAAGCGGCTCGGGTATAAGGAGAAAGCCCTGATACCCATAAATGGTAAACCGATCATAGAGCATACCATCGAAGTCCTTGAAGAAGTGGTGGATGAGATTATTGTGTCAGTAAGGGATGACAGGCAAAAGCAACTCCTTGAAGAATGTACCACAGGTCGAATAATCGTAGTGGATAAATATGTTGATGTGGGGCCCCTTGCCGGCATCCTTGAAGGACTGAAGGCCGCTGGTGGTGAATACGTTTTTGTTGTTGCCTGTGATATGCCTCTCCTCAATGTAAGGGTAGTGGAATTGTTGTTCAAACGCGCTCAGGGACATGATGGCGCACTACCTGTAGGTGATGACGGAATATATGAACCCCTGCATGCGGTATATCGTACCGGACCTATGCTGGGCAGGACCAAAAAGTCTATCGAACAGGGTGAAAGGTTCATTCTGGCGCCCATCTTTGATCTGGAAGATATGGTGCTTATAGAAATGGATGAGATCAGGGAGCTGGACCCGGAACTCAAGACATTTTTAAACGTAAATACGCTTGAGGATATTGAAAAATATAATATTTGAGGGAAGACCTGCTAAACTTTGCATCCGCACTCCTTTTCCTGGAGAATCCTGATCTGCTCATCATAAGGAACCACGAAAATGCTCTGTACACCCTCGCCGGTTGCAAGTACCGGATCAAGCGGAGTATGATGATTGTAACCTCTTGCCTTCATCTCCCTGACAAGTTCCTCATGCCTCAGATACAGGGCTTTTAGCCTTCCCCTCCATCTTGTGATCTCAGGATGGTTGGCATATGCTTTCTTGCCATTGGTGATGACAGACCACACAGCATGGAGTTCCCTATGCTCACCAAGCAAGTGGTTCCGGCAAAATCTCTCAGGTGGGATGTCCCAGATTCTCATGATCAACACGTCCATCAAATTTCTTGATAAAGAACAGATGTTATTATAGTATTATGTTATTAACTGAAATGTTTTAACAAACCTTATACCCATCAAATCATATATACATCCATTCCACAAGGAGGTCCTGGAAATAAAAGAAGAGATCTGGATTGAAAAATATCGTCCACACACCCTGGAAGATGTGGTTGGACAGGACGAAATAGTAAAACGCCTCCAGTCATACGTAAAATCCCGCAATCTGCCACACCTGCTTTTCTCCGGCCCACCCGGCGTTGGCAAAACGGCTTCAGCCATCGCTGTTGCCAAGGAACTGTTCGGCGACACGTGGACAAATAACTTTACCGAACTAAACGCCAGTGATGAGCGCGGTATTGATGTAGTACGTAACAAGATCAAGAACTTTGCCCGCACATCCCCACTGGGCGAAGCAGATTTCAAGATAATTTTCCTTGATGAGGCCGATGCACTTACCTCTGACGCCCAGAGTGCACTAAGGCGCACCATGGAGAAATACACCAGCAACTGCCGGTTCATTCTCTCGTTCAATTACTCATCAAAGATCATAGACCCAATCCAGTCCAGATGTGCCGTATACAGGTTCGCTCCTATTTCACTTGAAGCCATCCAGCAGCGTATAGCCCATATCGCAGGGATAGAGGGGCTTGAGGTCAACGACGAGGGCATGGAAGCTATAAAATACGTTTCCATGGGTGATATGAGAAAAGCAATTAACGCCCTCCAGGCAGCCGGATTGCTGGATAAAAAGGTAGACATGGAAGCAATCTACCAGATCACTGCCACTGCCAGACCAGAGGAGATCGGCAGCCTCATAGATCTGGCACTGGGCGGGGACTTTATCGGTGCAAGGACCAAGCTGGACACTTTACTTATCAACCAGGGCTTATCTGGCGAGGATATTATTGTCCAGATACACAGGACCATGTTCGACAAGAGCATTCCCGATATCCTTAAAGTGAAATTGATGGACCGTATCGGCGAGATCGATTTCAGGCTGACAGAAGGTGCCAATGAACGGATACAGTTAGAGGCACTGCTTGCTTATTTTGTCCTGGCCGGGAAAGGAAATGACAGTTAGCGCCACTATTGCTGCTCATATTTCCTGGATTCCCGACTGGGCAGCTACCGTTATCATTGCCATGATGCCGGTGGCAGAACTGAGGGGTGCCTTAACCATTGCACTTGCCCCGGCCGAGGTGGGCGGTTACGGTATGGCTGTCCCTGAAGCGTACTTCCTTGCCGTGATCGGTAATATGATACCTGTCATTCCATTATTGCTGTTCCTTGGACCGGTATCTGATTTCCTGCGACGCTGGAAAGTGTGGGATGTATTCTTTACCTGGTTGTTCACCCGCACTCAACACAAGCACAATGCCAGGTTCGAGAAATATGGTACGCTGGCACTTACGTTATTTGTAGCTGTACCGCTGCCTGTCACCGGGGCATGGACGGGATGCGCTGCTGCATTCGTGTTCGGTATTGAATTCAGGCATGCCCTGCTTGCGATATTTACGGGCGTACTGATAGCCGGGATTGTGGTAACTGCACTCACACTGACAGGAATCGGAATATTTGAATTGTTCTGATGGAATAGTAATAAATTTGAAGTGAGCGTATAAATAGTGGGTGTAAAAATACATACTATTGACTTGAATTGAACAAGGGGTTTCAATGATCAACTCAGACTGGGAAGGACCGTGGGTCACGGCAGACCATGCTTTTGACATTATGCGCCAGGGGATTGAAGGGGGTGATAGACTTTTCACGAATATCAGTGCTTATGACGATTACCTGGCATACGTTGTTAAAAAGAAGGGCTATGAACCCGGAAACACACTTGCATTGATTGCACCGTTTTTGATAGCCTTCGGCCTGGATAATGATTTCCTTGTGGAAAAGGCAAAGGATAATGCCAATTTCATTGCCGGTTCCATCAAAGCAATAGAGCTGCTAAGACGCAGCTATACGGTAAATATCATCAGTACCAGTTACCACCAGTATGTACATTACACGGCCTACCTGGCAGGCGTACCTGAAGAAAATACATACTGCACGTGGTTTCCCATTGATGAATATGCCAGTGAGATGTCAGGTGCCGATAAGGACCTTGTCAGGGAAATGGCCCTGACCATTATGTCTATGCCGCCCCTGGATATTGATACGAATGCCGGGCAGGATGTACTTGATGAAAATACTGTTCGGTCTATCGGGCAGATGGATAGCTTTTTTTGGGACATACTCCTTTCTACTGGTTTTTGTAGTGTGCTGGAAGAGGTACAACCGGTAGGCGGCACCCGTAAATATGAGGCAGTGATAAGTGCTCTTGATAAGCAAGGACAGGGTCTGAAGCAATCAGCCACCATAGGCGACAGCATCACTGACTGGAAAATGCTGGATCTTACCAGGGATGCCGGAGGACTGGCTTTATCGTTCAATGGCAATGAGTATGCAGTATCCAACTGTAATGTGGCTGTGATGTCAGGGGATTGCATGGTTACGGCACTGCTGATGGAGGTGTTCGAACGGAACGGGCTCGGTGCGGTTGAAGCACTGGTTTTAGATTGGGGCTGGCCTTCTATTAAGGAACTTTACCAGCAGGGGAAGGTTGATAGTGCTATCTATAATGCATTCAGGCACGCATTCACAGGTTCGGATTTTCCACATGCGGTTTGGGTAACAGAGGATAATCTGGATGAGACTATTGAAGTCAGTAAACGCTACCGCAGGTCGGTCAGGGGTACGCAGATCGGGGCGCTGGGGTGAGTTTTGTTAAGGAAGCCTGATGAACGATGTTCTATTTTTCGATAGGATTTATTCCTATCATATCAGTTAATATTATATGAATTATTCCTATTATAATAGTTAATGTTATATAATTTATTCCTAATACATTAGGAATACTGATTTGCTTATGATATATGAAAAAAGTATTATTGAAAAGAACCCATGGTGGCTAACTGGAAAATTGCCAGAAGTGTTGCTTGGAATACAACGCCTGGAATATCTTGAAAAGATATCATTAAATCTGGAAAGCAGGAAAATTCTTGCGATTCTTGGCATCCGGAGATCCGGTAAATCAACGCTTATCTACCAGTCGATAAACCAATTGTTGGAAGCTGGTGTTGATCCTAAAAAAATATTGTACCTAACAGCTGATGACTTGAAAGAACCTTCGCGGGAACATCTCCAACATGCCTTTGATTTTTACCAGCAACAAAATATGGTATCTATTAAGGATGCCAAGACCTATGTTTTCATAGACGAAATACAGAATATCAATGAATGGCAGTTGCTTTTAAAAAATTTCTATGACCTGAAGTATGCTTCCAAATTTGTAGTATCCGGTTCATCATCCAGCCTGATCTATAGAGATTCATCAGAAAGCCTTGTCGGAAGAATAAGTTTCCTTGATGTTTATCCTCTTACGTTCAGGGAATTCCTTCAGTTTAACAACATAGAGGTAACAAAACCTGCACTTGACTTTAATTCCATGAAAGAAACGAATTACCAGCTTTCTTTAAGGGAGAACGAGATACTTGGTTTTCTTTCACAATATTTAACAGTTGGTGGTTTTCCTGAATGGTTCGAGGTAAAGAATGAGGATGCATGGTTCAAGGTATTGTCTGAGGAATACACAAGCCTGCTTCTATATAAGGATATTATAAAAGTGTTCAGTATACGTGACCCACTTCTGCTTGAATCTATATTCAAGTTTGTGGCTACCCATTCAAGTGAAAGGTTCAGCTATCTGGGGATAGCAAAGGAGAATGATGGTGACAAAGAAACATCCAGGCATTATATTTTCCATCTTGCCCACTCACGCCTGATGCATCTTTCAGGATTCTACACAAAAAGCAGGAAAGCATCAGAACGAAAAGAAAAGAAAATCTTCTTTTGTGATGTAGGTCTTAAGAACTCTTTTGGAAGGGTGCAAGATGTTGGTCATGATGCTGAAAATGTGGCGTTTTTGCATTGCCTCATAGAAGGTTCAAAGGACCCGCTGGGAAAGTTATTCTACTGGTATGATAAGAACAAGAATGAAGTTGACATCGTAATTGACTATCAGTCAACACTGGTCCCTATCGAAGTGAAATACAGGAATTCTGTTGGTGTGAAAGACCTGAAAGGGCTTGTGAATTTTTGCAATAAATTCGATATACAAGATGCGTTTGTGGTAACAAAGACCATGTTGGATGAACAATATGTCGGAGATGTAAGGATTGTATTTATTCCGCTGTGGCTGTTTTTGCTTTCATTTTAAAACCCGGGTTTTAGGTATCATCAAGGTATTACCAATTATTAGGATTACGATACTTAGGATTACGATACTTAGAATTATGAGTCTGTTTTTTAATGTATAGGAAACTCCGCGAAACTTATTAACCCCATCGCAACCAATCCTATATCAATGACACATTCTATTCCCCCAGACCTCAAACCCATCATCGATTTCCACGGCCACTTCTGTCCGGGCCTGGTACTTGGCTACCGCGCTGCAAAGGCAGGCATGGAACGAATTCATGCCATGCGCTCGGAAGATGAAGAATTGATAGCAATTGTGGAGAACAATTCCTGCGCAGTTGATGCCATACAGTACATGACCGGCTGCACCTTTGGTAAGGGCAACTTATTTTTCAGGGATTACGGCAAGCATGTATATACCCTGGCACTCCGTCCCAGTGGCCGTGGTGTACGGGTAAGCCTGAAGGGCACTATGTTCGAAAACGAGGATCGTGATGAGCGTATCGAGCAGATGTTGAGCATAGATGAAAATGAGTTTTTCGACATACAGGACGTTACCATTGAACTGCCGTCGCATGCCCGGATACATGAATCAGTAGCATGTTCCAGGTGCGGGGAGCCTGTAATGGAGACAAGGATCAAGGAAAAGGATGGAAAAGGTTACTGCATTCCATGTTTTAATGAAAAGTCCTGACAAAAGTATAATAATGAATGGAAAAGGGAATATAGACTGCTCAATAATATTTCATGATAAATAATAATGGATGGTTAACAATGGTATATGATGTAATCATAATCGGTGGCGGTCCTGCCGGACTTTCCGCAGGCATATATGCCAAACGTGCAATGATGAATGCCCTGCTTATAGAGAAAGTTGGAGTGGGCGGGCAGATCACCAAGACCCATATGCTTGAGAATTACCCGGGTTTTCCCGAGGTTAGCGGCATGGAACTGATGGAGAAGATGGAAGAACATGCTAAGAAGTTCGACCTTGAAATAAAGTTTGCCGATGTCAGGCAGATCAAGGACGGAGGCGACGTCAAGACTGTCGTGACATCTGACGGTGAGTTCGAGACCAGATCCGTAATTGTTGCCACGGGCACCAGGCCAAAGAAACTGGGCGTGCCAGGCGAAGACGAATTCACAGGCAGGGGCGTATCTACATGCGCTACGTGTGATGGTTTTTTCTTTACAGGCAAGGACGTGGCGCTGGTAGGCGGCGGCGACAGTGCCATTGTTGAAGCCATCTTCCTTACCAAAATGGTCAACAAGGTATATGTCATTCACCGCAGGGATGAATTGAGAGCCGAAAAGATCAACCAGGAAAGGGCTTTCAAGAACCCAAAGATAGAGTTTGTCTGGAACTCAAACCTGCAGTCGATCGAAGGTACCAATACTGTTGAAAAGGTAATTGTCAAGAACAAGCTAACTGATGAGATCACAGAGATACAGGCAGGGGGCGTGTTTATGTATGTGGGTGTGGAACCTGGCACGGATTTTGTCGAAGCCGACAAAGATGGGAACGGTTTTCTTATTACCGGTCCTGACCTGTCCACGTCAGTACCAGGGATATTTGCTGCAGGAGATTGCCGGACCACATTACTGCGCCAGGTAGCTACGGCAGTTGCTGATGGTGCCCTGGCTGCGGTCTCAGCAGAACGCTACCTTGCCGGGATTGAATAACGAAGCGAATCACAACCGGAACCACATCTGGAATCACAACTGTTATCTATTCATATCTCTTTTATTTTTTCATGAAACCGGGCGGGCAGATGCTTGAGATAATCAGGCTGCTTAAGGATGAGTATCCAATTTCAAGGACTGCACTCAGGTATGAAACACCTCACCAGATGCTTGTAGCTACTATCCTTTCAGCCCAGTGTACTGATGTTAGGGTTAATATGGTAACTGAAGAACTCTTCAGGAAATACAAAGGGATAAATGAATTTGCCGAAGCTGACCTGCAGGAACTGGAACAGGATATCAGGTCTACAGGTTTTTACAGACAGAAAGCAAAGAATATCAAGAACAGTAGTATTGCAATCCTTGAAAATTTCAGCGGTAATGTCCCTGATACCATGGAAGAACTGATTACCTTGCCAGGTGTGGCCCGAAAGACCGCCAATGTCGTACTGTCCAGCGCCTATGACATCACTGAGGGGATTGCAGTGGATACCCATGTGAAGCGGCTGTCCTTCAGGCTGGGGCTGACCCGGCATACGAACCCGGATAAGATCGAGCAGGACCTGATGAAGCTGGCCCCGAAGGGGGAGTGGAGCGACTTGTCATACAGGCTCATACTGCATGGCCGTGCAGTGTGTAGTGCCCGCAAACCTGAACATGGTATATGTATGTTGCAACATCTATGTCCGAGGAAGGGAGTGGAATGAAACCTGAACAATACAGGAATGAACGTGATTCTTCCGGGATAACTGAACCCGAAGGTGCGGGTAAATCGTCAGGTGACAGTGTCTTTGTTATCCAGGAACATGATTCCAAAAAATTACACTGGGACCTGCGCTTAGAGATGGGGGGTGTACTCAGGAGCTGGGCAGTGCCCAAGGAACCACCAACCGAGCCTGGAGTGAAAAGGCTGGCCATACCAACCAAGGACCACTCCCTGGAATATGCCGACTTCGAGGGTGAGATTCCAAAAGGGCATTACGGGGCCGGGACTGTAAAGATATGGGACAGGGGCACATTCGAGCCGTTGGAAGTGGATGATGAAAAAGGAAAGATAATCTTCAGGATGGATGGGCAGCGGCTATCAGGCGTGTACTGTCTTATCAGGACCAAACCCAGGGGCGACAAGGAGCAGTGGCTGTTTTTCAGGAAAAAGGGTGAATGAACTTACAGTACTTTTGATCATCATGGATATATAACTTACGGAATATTTTGGCAGACATTTAACCAATATTTGCACAAAATCAGGATTTGCACAATCACAGCCTTTCAGCCCCCACATCCTCCCAGTCCTTCACCAACTGCTTCACTAGCTCCCACAATCATCAAAATCACAGTCCTCTCAAACCTCTGCACACGAGAATCTGTCATCAAAACCAGAAGAGGACAGTATTTTCTACCTAATTCACAACCCACGCATTTCTTGTTTTACTAAAATCGCGGGCTGCATGTAGAATTGTCAGAATTAAAACCTGTTCAGTTTCTAACCTGTAGATAATCCTGTAGTTCTGGAAAATAATTTCCCTGATATTTTCTTCTTCAGCTTCCGGAACTCTACGCCCCATTTCAGGAAAAGTTTCCAACCTTTCTACTGCTTCAATAATTCTCTCGATGAACAAGGATGCATAATATTCTGAATCACGTTTAATGTAATCCCTAATACTCTCAAGGTCTTGAAGAGCTGGTTTAAGTCCACAGGATCCTCATTGCGGAAGAAACCTCTTCTTAACATCATCATGAGACACGATGCGCCCTTCTTCAGCAGCTTTCAGGGCGACTGCTAACTTCTTTTTAACATAGAACTCATACATTATGTCGTCCCAGGTAACCTGGTCAGGCAACTTCTCGATGAGTCTCTTTGCTTCTTCTTTAGCAATGCTCATAACTAATTTTCACCCAGATTTTGTGTATATTAAGAACTTCCATGATTTTCTATACCAGATTCATATATTGATTATGTAATGATTTATCTGTTTTGAATAGCTGAATTCCCAATCACATCTCAAACTCCAACCGTTCCACCAGCTCCCCCACCCATACACAGCACCACAAAAGACTAAATATTTCTACCTCAAATACCATTACCCATTACACTAACTATAAGGAGAGGAACAATTTGAATAAAAGCATCACATATTTCGAAAAGCCAGGGGAAATAAACACCCTCGCCGTAATTGAAGCCGTCAAAACCCGCGCACTTGAACTGGACATCAGGGAAGTGGTGATTGCCAGCACTTCAGGAAAGGCCGGAGCAGCTATGGCAGAGGCCCTGCAAGATACGAATATCAAAATAATCGTGGTCACCCACCAGTACGGAACCACTGAAGAAGGAAAATGGGATATGGAAAGCCAGTACGTCTCCCGTTTGAACGAAATGGATGTGGAGATCGTATCCCAGTCACATTTGTTCTCAGGTGTAGAGAAGTCGCTGTCCAAAGACACAGGCGGGATAAGCCGGATAGAGATCGTAGCTGATACCCTGCGCAAGCTCTTTGGTAAAGGTTTCAAGGTTGCCGTGGAAGTAGTTCTAATGGCAGCGGATTCCGGCGCACTGTCAATGGAAAGTGATGTCATTGCAGTGGGCGGGACAGCCAACGGCGCAGATGTGGCCTGTGTTATCAAGCCTGCACATTCCAATAACTTCTACGGCCTACAGATAAGGGAAGTCATCTGCATGCCAAGGGAAAAATAAGGTTTATTTTTTATTATTTCCTGGGACGATTCGAAAAACCGCAGAGGGACGCAGAGTAAAATAACGACCCTCTGCGAACCTCTGTGTCCTCTGCGGTTAATCTTTTTTGCCATGATTCATCTATCCAGAATAAATTGAAAAGTCACGAATTTTCAAATATTAACCACAAACTCCTTAAATGCAGAAGAAACAATACATTATTTAAATTATCTTTATCCAAGAGGTGTCAATAAACATATGAGAAAATGGAAAACAGACTGGGGACTTCAAAGCAGGATGTTCTTCACAATGTTTTTACTTGCAGCAGTGTACCTGTTCTTCCTGGCAGTTTTATTTTCCCAGGGTGCAGGCATGAGCGTTATGCTCATCTTTATTGGAGGATTCATGTTCCTCCAGTATTTCATGTCAGATAAACTGGTCCTGTGGAGTATGGGGGCCAAGATCGTATCTGAAAGTGAACAACCAAAACTTCATGAAATGATCACAAGGTTGTGTGCCATAGCAGATCTGCCAAAACCTAAAGTGGCTGTTGTTGAAAGCCCTATGCCAAATGCTTTTGCAACAGGCCGAAGCCCGAAGAAGTCCGTAGTGGCTGTAACCACCGGTATAATGAAGACATTGAACCAGGGTGAACTGGAAGCAGTGCTCGCCCATGAACTGAGCCATGTAAAGAACCGGGACGTCATGGTAATGACCATTGCCGGCTTCCTCTCAACAGTGGCTTTCTTTCTTGTGCGGTATCTGTTGTTCTTCGGGGGAGGGCAAAGAAGTAGAGAGTCGGGCGGTATTATGGCAGCATGGCTGGTATCGATCCTGGTCTGGATAGTAAGCCTCATACTTATCAGGACGCTTTCCAGATACCGTGAATTCTCGGCAGACAGAGGGGCGGCCCTGATCACAGGTGCACCTTCAAACTTGGCTTCTGCCCTAATGAAGATCAGCGGCATCATGCCCAGAATACCAAAAGACGATCTGAGAAAAGTAGAGGGCATGAATGCCTTTTTCATAATCCCTGCATTGTCGGGCTCGTCAGTCATGAAACTGTTCTCAACCCATCCGTCTGTTGAGAAACGTATTGCTGCACTTGAGAAATTAGAAACAGAGCTGGAATTTTAATGGGATTCCTGGATGCTATATTGGGGAAGAGTAAACTTCCAAAAGCTAAGGTAGATAATCTATTTGCCATTTCCACAGCCAGCATTACAATGGACGTCAACCTGGGACTAAAACCTGTAGGGGCCGCAGGTATCTGTTTCAAAGCTATGGAATCTTCTAGGTATGCTGCAGCACGTCTGGAAATAGAAGAACTGCTCCAATATAGCTGTAAGGAGACAGGTACTGAGTACAAGGTGCAAAAGGACGAATTCAATTATTTGTGGGTGATACTGAAAGACCCGGATTTTGAAGATCTGGTAACCAACATCCATCTTGTTTCCCAGACCCTGATAGAGCATGGGTTCAGCGAACAGCTTTTATGCGCCATCTACCGATTCCAGGGTGAAGGCACAGTCTACTGGATATACAATTATAAACAGGGAGCTTACTATCCATTCGTGCCGAAAACAGGCCACCAGAGGGATAACACACTGGAATTCAGGCTCAGATCAGTCATGGAAAGCGAACTTCCCATAGAAAAAAATGTGGAAAAATGGTATCCCCTCTGGGGAATACCAATATAATTCACAAATTAATCTTCGATAAGACCATCCCCACTGAATATATCGGCAGCTTCTTTCAGGGTCAGGTCTACAGGTGGTACAATGAGGTCTGATTCCATGATCTCAGCATCATCCAGGGGCTTGCCATTTTCTTTTATCATGGCAATAAGCTTACCCAGCTCTTTTTTGAAATCACTTTCATTTTCTTTAGCTACGTAATCCACGATCCGGTTGTCAATGACGTTCAGTTCGTCAAGCAAGCTGCTGGGTATCCTAAACTGTCCCTCTTCCATTATCCTGACAATCATTTGCCTACCTCCTCCTTCAAGGATTCAAGTTCGGATTCAATATTGCTGGTTGCACTGATCTTGGCAAGCTCCTTTTCGATATCGTCCTCCCCACCGGTAAAGTCTTCCAGTGTACCCGCCTCAAGGAGTTCGTCCAGTGCAGCCGAGCGTGCCTTCATGTCCTCTGTCTTCTCTTCAGCCCTCTGGACAGCCATGCCCACATCTGCCATTTCCTCACTGATACCTGTTACTGATTCAGTGATCTTGACCTGCGCTTCTGCAGCAGAGTACTGGGCCTTGATGGTCTCCTTTTTGGTCCTGAAGGACTCGACCTTGGCAGACAGTCTTCTTTCTGTGGCCTGGAGCTTCTCCTGTTCTTTATTCAGGTCTTCTATCTGCTGGTCAAGGGACTGGACCTGGGACATCAGTCCGTTCTTCCTCTCCAGTGCAATGCGCGCCAGGTCTTCCCTGCCTGACTTTACTGCATCCCGGGCCTGGCCGGTTAGCTTATCGATATTCAGGTTCAGTTTTGACTTTTGCAGTTCAAGCCGTTTCTTGGAAGTGGTAACCTCGGCTACACCTCGTTTAACATTCTGCAATAATTCAAGCTGCTTCTGGTAAGAGTAATCCAGGGTTTCCCTTGGATCTTCCATCTTATCAACCAACTTGTTCATTTTTGCTTTTACAACAGTTCCCATCCGATTCAATAAACCCATATTATGTCCTCCTTTCTTGTAGTGATATTTATTTGCTCCAATATTTAAATTACATTTCAATATTCATTTTACATTCGCATATTAAAATGTCATTCGCATTTTATCTGGAATATTCTCTTTTTTATTAATAGTCCAGAACCATATAAGTAATTACCATTTATCTTTTTCACAAAATTTGATAATCTATATAAACTTCTCTAACAATCTAAGACTAAACTAATAATTTATAGGTGATATCGGTTGCGTGGAAAAATCTTCAAACAGGATGTGCAAATGTTCGCTCTTTTCGGGTTTATGCTTCTCCCGATCTTTTACCTGAGCTATACCAACAAACTGGGAGGACAGTGGAACATAAACCCCATTGTACTGTTCATACTAATGGCAGCCATGTTACTGCTGTCGTTCGCTGAAATCCCCATCTACAATATCAGGACAAAGAAGCCGGAACTTTCAGATGAGAAAAAGGAACTACTTAGTGAGTTTTATTCGGTCCCGCTGGCAGATGAAATGGAGGGTGGGGATAAACTGATATTTAATACACCCATAACCTTGAATTTGGGCGGTTTTATCCTGCCAGTCATCCTTGCAGCATATGTGGCCTTCAATAATCCGAGTTTTGCAGCCCTGGAAACAATGCTGATAATTATAATGGCCACCCATCTGCTCTCAGAGATCAAGGCCGGGATAGGCATCGTTATACCCAATTATATAGGTCTCTTGACAATTCCGTTCGCCCTGATTCTGGACCCGGGAAACGCTGCCACCGTGGTGCTGGTCTCTGGTGTGCTTGGTATCCTTATCGGAGTTATAACATCACTCTTCAACATCAACGAGAATACTGAAGGAAGCCCTTCCATAAATCTTGGGGGAGTAGGCAGTTTCAAAGCCGTCTATGTTACGGTATTGATAGCCCTACTGTTGACCTACTTACATGTGTAGTTCATATCCTGATATAGCGGCCGCTTCACCATTGATCCGGCTGCTGCACCATTTCCTGATATCCGGTTTTATATCCTGATATATTGGGCGGCATCACCAAGTTCTTCCTCTATACGGAGAAGCTGGTTGTATTTAGCAGTACGTTCGCTCCTTGCAGGTGCTCCGGTCTTGATAAGTTCGGCACCAAGTGCAACGGAAATATCAGCAATAGTACTATCTTCGGTTTCTGCGGACCTGTGACTTACCACAACATCATACCCGTTCCCCTGTGCTGTGGTAGCTGCATCAAACGCCTCGCTTAAACTCCCTATCTGGTTCACCTTGAGCAACAGTGCATTACATGCACCCATTTTAATTCCCTGTTTAAATCGTTCCACGTTGGTAACGAACAGGTCATCGCCGACGTTTATGACATCTGGCAGTTCCACAGAAAGAGCGGCAAAATCATCAAAGGCTTCTTCGTGGAAACCATCTTCAATATAAATAATAGGATAAGTGTCGACCAATTCAACATAATAATCCACCAATTCACTACCGGTAAATTTCTCACCATCCACATTATATTTGTCACCATCAAAGAACGATGTTGCAGCAGAGTCTATACCAATAGTAATATCATCTTCTGTATAGCCTGCTTCTTCAATGGCCTCGGTAATTGCTTCCATTGCATCATTGGTTTGGTTGATAGGGGGGGCATAACCACCTTCATAACCTACATTGGTGGCACTATTGCCGTATTTTTGTTCCAGGACATCCCCCAGGACATGATAGGTCTCGGTCGCCCATCTTAAAGCTTCCCTGAAGGTTTCGGCTCCTTTTGGCTGTATCATGAACTCCTGGATGGATAGTTCATTACCTGCATGCTGTCCACCGTTTAAGATGTTCAGGGTCGGTACCGGCAGTGTGAATGTGTTTACTCCTCCCAGGTATTGATATAATGGTATTTTGTATGAATCGGCTGCCGCTCTGGCCACAGCCAGGCTGACACCCAAAATGGCGTTGGCACCCAGACTTGACTTGTCATCAGTACCATCCAGTTCAATCATTATCTGGTCGATCTCACGCTGGCGTCGAACATCCATTCCGACAACCTTTGGACCCAATATAGTGTTAACATTATGTACAGCTGTTTTCACTCCCTTGCCCCTGTACCGATTATCTTTGTCCCGCAGTTCAAGTGCTTCATTTGAACCGGTAGATGCACCGCTGGGAACACTGGCACGTCCAAAACCTCTTGTCTTGGAGTCACTGGAGTATGTCTTTACCTCCACTTCTACAGTAGGATTGCCTCTGGAGTCAAGAATCTCTCTACCATATACATTTTCTATTACGAAATCCACGGGATATTCACCAATAAGTAATTGTATTTATGTGTATTAAAACATTGACATTTTTCATGCACAGGATAGCAAGAAAGTCGAAGTTGCCTGTGTAAACAATGTCAACAAGCGATAAAAAAGAAATGGGGTCAGATAACCCCCTAAAAAAAGTTATTCTGTCTTCAGGCTTTCCAGAGCCGCCAGTGCCATCTGCCTGTATACCGATGCATCGGTGTTGTAATGCTCTTTTGCACGCACCGCATCAGGGTTATCGCTGTTCAGGTCCTTGACACGTTCCAGTGTACGCTGTGTGGTTTCCACTACCCAGCGGTCCCTGGTTGGTGCATCCACAATATGTATGCTCTCAGGCCTGACCGATGTCAGGATCGTACCATCCTCGGTCTGGAACGTGCTGGGTTTCCCTACGACAGCAAGGTACTGGGGAGCTTCGATATTTGCCATGACCTGGGCTGCTTCCGGCTGGTACTGACCGGCGTAGATGAGAAACGCTCCTGTGGGGTCCACTACCCTGGCGCGCCAGTACTCGGCTTCGTTGCCGATGTCCTCCTTTTCTGTCAGCGTACCAACTATGAACATCCTGTTTACCTTGGCACCTGTGGGTGTAAGTAGATATTGCGGGGAGTACTGGTCATTGCTGTCCTTGAATGATAAGTTTGAATCCCTGAACTCCTGGGCAAAGATGCGGTATGCAACTTCTCTTGTATATTGTCCTGCCATGATTCACACCTCCATCTGTGCGATAATTGTATCCATCTGGTCTAATTCGAGAGGCGGTAGTGACGAAATATCCTCCACAAGTATATTCCTGTCAAGCTTCGGACCTTTCACTAAATAATACCTGCCCAATAGCTTTTCTTTGAACATTTCAAGGACCACTGACTGGTCAAGGGCTTCGGTAGCCATTTGTTTAGCTTCATCCAGGGTGATACCTGTAAGTTGTTCTGAAATCTCGCGGTTCAACAGTGAATCCTGTACACACACACCATCATCCATGACGGCCTTGATCCTCAGGTCATATGATCCTTCCACTTTACCGTGTTCGCCACACACCCCTTTTATCAGGGCGCGGTTGCATTCGGGACATCTCTTTATCAAGCCGGAACCTGACTGGATATCCACCATTGCACCTGAGAACTCAACAGTTTGGGTACCGATCTCGATATCTCCAGTTATCTCTTCTATCAGGCTGGTCCTGTTAAAATTGATCTGGAACCTTTCCTGGTAGCTGTCAGTTACCACGTTCTTGAACAGGTAGCTTTTCCCTTCAACCAATGAAGGCAGTTCAGCCTTTGCCCATTTATTGAATTTAATTGTCCCGGTCTCGTCCCCCATCAATCCTGCCTGATCGATACTCTCATGGGTGCTATCCCATATTTGTGCCACCTTGGCAGAGATATTGATCCATTTCCCCTCAGTTGTTATGTCGCTTACTTTTACGGTAGGTGCTTCAGCCTGCTGGGTATTTACCTCAATATCTTCAGTTATCTCCTCTATCTGGCTGGTCCTGTTAAAGTTGATCTGGAGCCTTTCCTGGTAGCTGTCAGTAACCACGTTCTTGAACAGGTAAGTTTTACCCTCTTCAAGTGCAGGCAGTTCAGCCTTTGCCCATTTATTGAATTTTATAGTTCCGGTCTCATCCCCCATCAATCCTGCCTGGTCGATACTTTCGTGGGTGTCATCCCATAATTGTACCACTTTAGCAGAGATATTGATCCATTTCCCATCCGATGTAATATCACTTACCTTTACGGTAGGTGTTTCACCCTGCTGGACAAAGAAGTCTCCACGTGGGATGTTATATTCCTTCAGGAAATAATTGACTACACTTCTGCGTGCTTCTTCCTGCGGGACCTTGAACTCGTTTATGAGTTTGTCAAGTCTGCTTTCGATCTCACTGATGGGGATATTATATCCCTTCTGACTAAAACGCTCTTCAATTTCTTTTGCAATTTCTTTATTCATTCTTCATACCTCAAGCCTCCAGTTTGTTTGTTTTAGGGAGACAATTGTTAGATGTCTTGTCAAGTTAATATACTTAACCGGAGAGCGGGGTGAAAGTATTCAATTGTATTATACTATTTTACGCTTAGTGGATTTATAAAACTTGTTTAACTACTTGTCCGTTATTTGGGGTGCACTCCACTCCGACCTCTAATCGAGTATTGATGTGGTACATCTGACTGGCTAATGGAAAGAATTGGCCTGCTATAGCACTACAAAATCAATTTAATTTGCTCTTTGACCTGAGAACATTGCATCAAGAATTATTATTCTGCCTTGAATACTCACAAATAGTCATCCATAGTTATTTGTATTTGTTCAACCGTTTCTTTAAATCTGTACCTGGGGTCTTTTTTACATCCATTGTTACTGTTTGTAGGATTAGTTAAACAAATATAAGGAATATCAATATTATTTACCTTATAAGAATTATTTCCATTTTTCGATATTGAATTAATAAGAGAATCCTTTGATATAAATTTAATTGCATTACTTCCCATAAGGATTATGTAATCTGGGGATACCGCTTCGATTTCTCTTTTTAGATATAAATCTGAACATTTACTATTAGTAGGTTTATGTCCTGTTTTAGTTTTTCCTGGGTAGCATTTGGAATAATGTGTCCAATATACAAGTTGATTGAATTTTTCACAAAATTTTTTAAAATATGTTTCATCCGCTTTGGCTGTGACTTTATTGTAATCGCTGAAGAAGGAAGATAAAATATGATCTCTAAAAAATGTATTCTTGAAACCAATTAATGTATTATTGGAATTAGCAATATTAGATGGAGAATTAGATATTAATAAAATCTTCTGAGTTTTGGCTGGACTCGTGCAAAATGGTGTGGAAGAAATATCTCTACTACAAGGTTGGTTTTCTTCTGAAATATATTTGCATTGCGAGATTTCTTTATTTATTTGTTTTATTTTTTCTATATCCATTTTATCCTTCCCACGGCAACTTCATCCGTCTTGCCTTTGTTAGGCATCTAATCAATAAATTCTTTTCTTCTATCTGAGTCACGACCCGGACGTCACTTCGCTCTGTCCGGAGTATCTTATGGGTGCATTAAATGGTTGAAAAAAAGGGCAAGATTTCATCGAAGAGTAAAAAATTAAGGACTAAGTTAACCATATGCCAATTAATACAAGAATTAAACCACTAAAAAAACCAATAAGCAGATTCTTAATATCAGTAGATGTAGTCTCCTTTTTTCTTTTGGATTCGTAATCTATGAGACCTCCCAAACTATCTCTTATTTGCTGCCTTATTTCGCTTAATTCTTTTACAATTCCTGCAAATTCAATAAGGTCTTCTGAATTTACTGAGCTTATATCCTTTCGAGCTTTTAATTCAGTTATCCTTCTTTCATATTTTGGAATAGAAGTTGATATTTCTGAATAATAATTTGGTATGACTTCTTTTATAGCAGTAGGAGAATATGGTTTAAGTTCATTAATTAATTCTTCTTTCACATTAACGCTTATCCAATCTAAAGAATCATAACAAGCCCTATAGACATGACCTAGTGCTTTATTCAAAGTCTCAATAGAATAGCCGTCTTCTCTTTCATCTACGATTTTTAATTTTTCAGCTAATACCCTATTAAAATGATCATATGCATTTCTTAACTCGTTAATGACTTGTGGGAAAGTGTAACTGTCTGGATCAATGATTTCATTATAAATTAATAGTTCTTTAACAAAAAGATATAATTCGACGGTTTCTTTAATTTTTTCCGTTTCCCCTACATTAAATGTAAGAGGTTGTATTTCATCCATTTTTAAAAATAGGAAGTATTAGGGAAGGGGTTCCTTGCGAATCGCCATTCTCCTCTTTTCAAACTCATCAACAGTATAATATTTGCCAGAAGAAAGTCTCACACTCCCTCTATGTGCCCATTTAAATTTTTTTATTTTATCTTTATCTATTTTCAATGGGCCAAAATCAGTATCCAAAATATCCCTGTCCTTGACAAACATCCCTTGTTTTGGGATTTTGAGTGGCAATTTACAATTTCCTCCTATACTTCTTTGATTGTGGTTAAAATTTCATTCATAATAATTTTTTTCGAATTCGAAAATATGATTTTCCATTAGTAAGAACCTATCAATGAATCAACCACAAGAGACATTTTATGCTTTTCTATCAATAAACCTTTCGCTCTTTTTATCTCATTTGAATTATAATTTTAGTTAAATAATTTATTACTTAATCAATATCTGTTCTTATTATTTAAATACTCCATACCTGTTTATATAAATTAATGACAGCCATATTAATTTGTAATAGACAAATGATGCACAGTTTAGCCATCCCGAAATAACTATCGCCGTACTAATAGTACGTGGTCTTTGTACACTTAAATAAAATGGTTTGTTGCTTTGAATCCTGCTTAATGATTATTTATCAGAGAACTTGTAAAACATGTGATTATTTGGGACCAGTTTTTACTAAACTCCCAAATGGCCGATAGGTCTCTACACTTGCCGTAATTTGCTTCATTCATTAATCTTCCTCCTCATTTAAAATTCTTATGTATTCTTCCACCAGAGACTTCCCCATTCCCAAAATCTGGGCAATCTCGTCACTTTTCATCGTCCTGTTCAACTTTTCCACCTTCTTATATGCCTTAATATATCTGTCACATGCTTGTTCTGTATGATTCGCCATCCTTGCAATTTCCGGCGTCTGATATCCTTTCCTGTACAACTCAAGAATAATTTTCTTATGAGTCATCGCCCTCGCGATATCATAAATAATTCCACGAGTAGGCACAACCTCACCAGTTCGTTCCATATACTCCTTCAATTGCTTACTCACCATACCTGTAGAAAGATGAAGTAAAAACGCCACATCACTATGAGTAAGCAATGCCCCCTGACCATAAGCCCCCTTAAACAGCCTCACAATCTTCTTTTCTCGAATCTCCCTATCAGAATAACCCGCATTCTTCATATCCAGATCCTCTTTTGAGATCATAGTCAAAACAATAGGAGTAAGTGGCGTATTCTTGCTATTCTTACCGTAATTCGGCTTCTCTAAAACCTTAACCCCAAACCACAAAATCTGTCCTACATCCAGTTTCCAGGGGTCTTTATAGCAGTTATTCACCAGATCAACCAGATCAGCAGCAAACATATCCTATATTTTCTCGCCCGCAATAAACTGGTAATCTTTCCGGATCAGATCAAGGACTGAACCTTTCAGGGAACTGGTTACTTTTGTCTCGATCATGGAGGGGACTTTCATGTACTCCACCTTCCTGAACTGCTTCCCTGATCCATTTCCTTGGCTTTCTGAGGATTTGTTTTTTTTCGGAACATGGCACGAAGTTGAGTTAACCGCCCCTGATAATCTTCAGTTGAGTAAGTTTCGATCAGGTCATTATATTCCCGGATGGTTTTGTCTGACTTGACTTTCAAAGATGTAGTGAAAAACATTATCAAGCAACCCAATCAATGTATGACCTATCAAAACATAAACTCTCTCGCTATCGATTTACCCACATTCACATAAACTTCCCAAAATCCAGCAAAGAGAACAACCTGGCTTGTTTTGCATCCATCTCCTCAACCACCAGATCAACCTTGCCACCCGCCTTCCCCTGCACAAGAGCAAGACGAATTCCCCCTAACTCCTCCACAAGCCGTCTAATGCTCAATCCAAGAAATTTGCACTTCCATGCCAAATATCTGTAGAAAATCATCCCAATAATACACAAGAAAATGTGTGCCCTGATATTGAAATCCTTATGATGATTAATTGGACCAACCGGAACAAGAAGTACATCATTCAACAACTTGAAATCATCCTCGACAAGATACTTCTGGTTGTAGGTCTTTGCTATCTTTTCGGAATGCCAGATATGCATATCAGTAAAGACAATAGTCTTTCCAAAACCTGCGTGGCGTAGCTCTTCCACCTCTTTCTCAATCCATATCTCCAAACTCGGTTTTTTCTTACCTTCTGGTATCTCACCAACCTTATGGCCAAAACTTCCTCAACCACTACAAATACATAGACCATGAAACCAGTAAAAAAATCGAAGGCGACCTGTGCAAAGTACTAATCGAGAAAGGCATAACCCCCAAGATACTTTTCCTTGATGAAACAAACTGGTTCAACTACATCAAAAAAGTAGAAGAACTTGCACAAAA
>Ga0255456_1034_pt1 | contig 24689 bp, 23 predicted proteins | sample ANMaggQLBNCT01C7_FD_182646 | JGI IMG/M metagenome (GOLD analysis project Ga0255456, IMG submission 182646) | Sediment cell enrichment communities from methane seep in Santa Monica Basin, California, United Staets - ANME aggregate JGI... | ecosystem: Environmental > Aquatic > Marine > Cold seeps >...
TTTTGTGCCACTTCTTCTCCTTTTTTGATGTAGTTGAACCAGTTTGTTTCATCAAGGAAAAGTATCTTTGGTGTTATGCCTTTCTCGATTAGTATTTTGCACAGGTCGTCTTCGATTTTCTTGCTGGTTTCATGGTCTATGTATTTGTAGTGGTTGAGGAAGTTTTGGCAGGTAAGTTTGTGTGGGAATTTCCACAGTATGCTCATTGAGGAATTGTCGAACCATTTTTGAATGGCATTTTCGGATAGTGCTCCATTGCATCGTCCGATGATGTTCAGGAGGAGGTATTGACCTACTGTCAGGCCTTCGATTTGCTTTTTGTTGGTGTGTTTGTTTACGATTTCTATGAAGTTCAGTTCGTCGGATATGGAGAGGAGGGCTGCTGTTTTTCCATATTGGAAGGATTTTAGTTTGATGTGTGGCAATTCTTTTGATTTTCTTATGCATTCTATGATTGTTTCTGTTGTTCCAAGATATTCTTGCCAGGTTCGTTTGATCTTTCCGTCAACCAGACTGCGTTCTGAGGCGTACCAGTAAGTATGACCTTTCAGTTTTTTCTTTTCTAAAAAAACCATTGTGTGGTAATAGGGACTATACTTATATAAGCTTTTTGATATATTTCAAGAACAAGATAGCTTGATTGATGAATTGAAAAGTTAGGGACTAAGAGTCTAAATGTGTGACCAAGGCGTAGGATGCGGGTTTTTTTAAAAAATAGGACGATTTTCAGTTATCTTTGAAAGTCAAGTTAAAGACATCTATCCACATCTCACCAGCACAGTCCCACATATTCGATATCTTCACATCGTATCATATTACGACCATCGACCACGAGCGGACGGTGCATAACCTTGAACTCTGAACAAAGTCCTTTAAACTCATCCCATTCGGTCATGACCAGGCAGCCGTTGGCCCCTTCCAGTGCCTTGACAGCTGAATCGCAATATTCAATATCAGGGTAAATGGCCTTCATATTATCAGCTGCCATGGGATCATATGAAGATACCTTTGCCCCCTTATCCAGCAGTGCCCTGATAACAGGGATTGCCCTGGACTCCCTGATATCATCGGTATCATTCTTAAATGCAAGACCCAGCACAGCGATTCTTTTTCTATCCAGTTCACCTGTGCGGGACTCAAGCAGGTCTATCATCATTAAGGGCTGCACTTCATTGACATTGATAACTGACTCAAGCAATCCCGGTTCATATCCAAGTTCTTTTGCCTTTCCGATAAGAGCCTTAACATCCTTTGGGAAACATGAACCACCAAAACCCGCACCAGAGTTAAGGAAATTTGCCGATATCCTGGAGTCCTTGCCAACTGCTTCCATGACCTTGTATGTATCTATTCCCAGTTTTTTGCATATATTGCCTATCTCATTGGAGAAAGATATCTTTGTAGCAAGGAACGAATTGTTGACATATTTTATCATCTCGGCAGTCCCGGGGTCGGTATGTGTGATCTGGCACTTTATATTGGCATACAGGGAAGATAAGGTATCATCCGATCTCTGGTCTATAGCCCCCACGACGATCTTATCCGGGTGCATGAAATCATGGACCGCCTTGCCTTCCCTCAAAAATTCAGGATTCATGCCAGCCCCGAAATCCACACCTGGTTTTCTGCCGGATGCCTGCTCTATTATCGGGACCACTACTTTCTCTGTGGTCTCGGGTACTACTGTACTCTTGACCACGACCACATGGTAACCATCCTTTTTCCCTATTGCACTGCCCAGGCTCTTGCTTGCAGCCTTTACTATCCCAAGGTCGATGTTTCCGTTATCGTCGGATGGTGTTCCCACACAGATGAAGGAAATATCAGTATTTGCAACCGCATCATCATAATCAGTAGTGGCCCTGATATTTTTACCGGCATGTTTTTTAAGGAGTTCCTCAAGTCCCTCTTCATAAATGGGTGGCTGGCCCCTGTTTATCATATCCACTTTTCCAGGGTCAATGTCTATACATACTACATTGTGTCCCAGTTCAGCAAAACATGCTGCTGTCACGGTGCCCACATAACCTGAACCTATGACTGAAACTTTCAATTTTGATACACCTTTTTTTTATTATCGCATAATTGGCAGATATGTAAAGAACCTAATATCTTTGACATATATCTTGAACACTTTGCGCTCTTTGCGTCCTTTGCGGTGTATGATTCTAGTCACCGCAAAGAGAGCGAAGTCCGCAAAGATTAGTTTGAATTGTTTGGTTTTTGACAATAATTATCCTATTTTACAAATTCCCCTGGATGGATATTTGTATCAGGTTCTATCATCGAACCCACGTTCAGCATGCTGTTAATGCCTGTATGTACATTATCGCCCATAATGGTACCCAGTTTCCTGCGTCCGGAATCAACCATTGTGCCCATTATCTTCACCTTGATATTGGCACCATCATGCCGCAGGTTCGCCACCTTTGTCCCTGCACCGAAATTGCAGTCTGAGCCAATTATACTATCGCCCACATATGAAAGATGTCCGACATGGGTCCGGTCCATGATAATGGAAGCCTTGACCTCTACAGCGTTGCCAATGCGCACGCCCCTGCCCAGACTTGTATAAGGCCTGATGTAACAATTTGGCCCGATATCACAATCAGGCCCGATAATTACCGGCCCTTCAATGTAAGCACCGCTCCTCACCCTGGCACCCTCACCCACGACCACAGGGCCGTGGATATGCACATCATCTTCAACCTCGCCCAAAATAGCTTTCGAAATAGTCTTCAGGTACTCCATGTTCGCATCCAGCAAGTCCCACGGCCTGCCAATATCCAGCCATGTGCCGTCCAGTACCTGGTATCCCATGTGAATGCCGCTATCGATCATATCCTGTATCGTCCTGGTTATCTCGTATTCATCCCTTGTTGAGACGGGCGTACTATCTATGGCCGCGAACACCTCTGGCTCGAACACATAGATGCCTGCATTGGCAAGATCGGTGGGCGGCGTTTCAGGTTTTTCATGCAGGTGCACCACATAACCACCATCTACCTCAAGTACACCGAACCGGGATGGATCATCCACCTCCATGGCAGCCATAACAGCTACTTCATCTTGCTCCAGCAAAGTCCTTACCTGGGCAGACGTAATCATAACATCGCCATTCAACACAAGGAACCTGTCATCAATAAGAGACCTGGCAGTCCCGATGGCATGGGCCGTACCCAGTCGTTCTTCCTGGATAATATAATCGATCTTGACCCCTAAAGCCGAACCACCCCCAAAATATTCAACAATAGTATCACCGTTGTACCCTACCACAAGCACGAACTCGCTTATTCCGGCATCCCTGGCCTGCTCAATGACATGCTGCAACAGGGGACGGTTGCCAATGGGAAGCATGACCTTGGGGCGGTTCCTTGTAAGCGGACGCATTCGCGTCCCTTCTCCGGCTGCAAGGATGACGGCTTTCATAGGATGTTGTTTTGGTGTTGTTACAATAAAAAGATGTTTACTTTTATCTCAGGAAGAACCGATCAACGATTCTACTGTACGACAGGTTTTAATGAACAGTTCGTCCACTCCAAGGCGTGCCTCGGCAGTCACCCGTATCTTGGGCTCTGTACCTGAGGGCCTGACCAGCACCCAGCCGTTCCCGGTAGCCACCCTGATCCCATCAATGGTACTGACCTCTCCGAGGGAAGATAATTCACCTGCAATCCCTGCCATTGCCCCCTCTTTTCGTTGGTCAGGACAGGCTATACCGATCCTCCTGGTCTGGTACACAGGCAGTTCATCCACCATTTCTGAAAGTTTCCGGGTGCCCATGATCTCTATTAATCTCACAGCAGCATATATGCCGTCCGGGCAAAAGGAAATTCTGGGGAATATCCAGCTTCCTGAGGGCTCGCCTCCGAAAGCAGCCCCTTTTTTTTTTCATTGCCTCGGCCACGTAAACGTCACCAACCCTGCTTCGAATGATACTGGTACCAGGCAGGGCATCATCCACTATCATGGAAGTATCCACAGGAACAACTATACTGTCAGCCTCTTCATGAGCGGCAAAGATCGCAAGTACCTGGTCACCGCCCACGAACCTGCCCTTATCATCTACAGCCATCATCCGGTCTGCATCACCATCATGGGCTATACCCAGATCCGCACCCCAATCTTTTACAGTCTGCATAAGAAGCCCTAAATTCTCCTCTTTTGGTTCCGGGTTCCTGGCACGAAAATGACCGTCCGGGTTGGAGTTCAATGCAAGCACCCGGCACCCCAGCCTTCGAAGCAGGAAAGGTGTTATAACGGAAGCGGCCCCGTTGCCGCAGTCAACCACGACCCTTAGATCCTGCAAATCGCCTGAATGTTTCATTATAGCTTTTATATGGTCCTCAACAGCATTTCCGTAGATGTTTATGCCACCGATCCCATCCCATTTCGCAAGTAAATACCTGGATGATGCTACAGCCTCTTCAATCCCTTCCTGCTGTCGGCTGTCAAAGGCCATTCCATCCGGGTTCCATAGTTTCATCCCCACATATTCTGCAGGATTATGGGAAGCAGTGATCATAACACCTAAACTATAGTTCCTTGCAGCATATGCAAGGGTGGGTGTGGGCACCATACCTAACCGGGTAACATCACACCCGGCAGACATCAAGCCTGCTGTAAAAGCTTCTTCTATCATCATCCCGGCCACTCTTGGGTCTGTTGCAATCACAGCATCCGAGCAACCCTTCCCGGCAGCTTTTCCTACATTGAGTGCCAGTTCAGGCGTGACATCAACATTGGTAATTCCCCTAATTCCTGAAGAACCGAACAGTCTCACTATATCACCTATTCCACTGTAACGCTCTTGGCAAGGTTCCTTGGCTTATCAATAGAACATTTCAGTTCCAGCGCCGTATAGTAAGCCAGTAGCTGGATAACCACAGTGGACAGCAGTGGAGTCAGCACCTCATCAGTTTTTGGGATGGGAATTACAAAATCAGCAAATTTCTCAATCTCACAATAGTCGTCGCAATCTACTATAGCAATTACTGAAGCATCCCTTGCCGTTACCTCTTTAATATTACTGAGTATTTTGTCATATGTATGACCCTGCGGGGCAATGGCCACCACTGGTACGTCCTTTGATATCAGGGCAAGTGGCCCGTGTTTCAACTCTCCGGCTGCATACCCCTCGGCATGGATATATGAGATCTCCTTCAGTTTAAGTGCGCCTTCCAGTGCCACCGGATAATTGATATTGCGGCCGATAAAGAAATAATCTTTTGCTTTGACGAACATTGATGCACATTCATGAATCGTTCCGGCATCTTCGAGGATACGGCTTACATGTCCGGGAATCTTTCGAAGTTCGGTCAATAGCATCCTTGCCCTGTCAGCATCCATCATGGACCTTGCTCTCGCAAAATGGATAGCCAGCAGGTACAGCATCACCAATTGTGAAGTGAATGACTTCGTAGCAGCCACACCGATCTCTGGCCCGGCCCTGGTGTAGATGGTATGGGATGCATCCCTGGAAATAGTACTGCCTACCACGTTTGTAATTGCCAGCGTCCTGCAGCCGTAGGATGCAGCTTCACGTATGGCCGCAAGCGTATCTGCGGTCTCGCCGGACTGGGTGATCGCGATTACCAGGGTAGACGGGGCAAGTACCGGGCTGGAATACCTGAACTCAGAGCCTGTATCCACATCAGTATGTATGCCAGCCAGTCCTTCAAACAGGTACTTGCCCAGCAATCCGGCATTATAAGACGTACCGCATGCAATAATCTCGATCCTCTGGAACTGCCTGATCTCATTACGGTCCAGTCCCAGTTCCCCTAAGTTGACATCTCCTTCAAGTTCATGCAGCCGCCCTGTCATGGTTTCATGTATGGACCTTGTCTGTTCGTGTATCTCCTTTAACATAAAGTGGGGATAACCGGCCTTTTCAGCGGCTTTCAGGTCCCATTCGATGATGTGTTCCTCTTTTTCCACCGGGTTACCTTCCATGTCAAAAACCTGGACTGAATCCTGTTTTACTGAGATGAGTTCCAGATTGTCAATATATATGATCCGGTTCGTGTATTTCAGGATGGCGGGAATATCAGAGGCTATAAAATTCTCATCCTTGCCCAGTCCTATGATCAATGGGCTGTCCTTTCTTGCAGCTATCAGTTCATCGGGATGTTCATTGCTCAGTACTCCGATCGCATAGGAACCACGGACACGTCCCAGTGCAGTACCAACAGCCAGACCCAGGTCGTCTGAATAATACTTATTGATCAGGTGGGCCAGCACTTCAGTATCAGTATCAGAAATGAAAACAAAACCTTCTGAAATTAATTCACTTTTAAGTTCCTGGTAATTCTCTATGATCCCATTGTGTACCACGCAGATATTACCTGAACAATGTGGATGTGCATTTTGGGTTGTTGGTCTTCCGTGGGTGGCCCACCTGGTATGACCTATACCCACATGGGATGAAATTTCGGGAACGATTGCTTCGAGTTCTGATATCTCTCCTTCATTCTTGAATATCCTGGCTTTTCCTTTATCATCAATAATAGCCATACCAGCAGAATCATATCCCCTGTATTCCAGCTTCCTGAGGGATTCTAAAAGGATATTTACAGTATCCCCATCCCCAATATATCCTACGATTCCGCACATTATTTGCTCAGTCCATTCCAAATTTAAAAAACTTTTGAGTCCCTGGGTATATATCTGGAAACATTTACCCCTGATGCAATACTGCATCCAGTGGATATCATTTTGCCAGGTTCGGTTAAAACCTTGTGCTTGATGTTATTCCCGTCACCGATCACAGTACCAAGTTTGGCAGCCTTGTGAAGAATTCCTTTCATTTCGATAAATAAGTCCTCTCCGGTCTCAGTAATGAAATGGGAACCTATACTGTTGTGGGCACCGAGTATTGAGTTGGAGATATATGAAAATGCACCGACCCTGACATCGTGCATTATTATGCTGTTCTTTATCATGGTTGATGGTTCAATAGTTGAATTGCTGCCAATTGTCGTAGAAGGAAGTATTACTGCATTCGGACCGATCTCGCAATTTTTTCCTATTACTACCGGCCCGAGGATATACGAACCTGGATGAATGACTGTATCCGGGCCGATACTTACTCTACCCCTGACCACGGCTCCATCTTCGATCATGCAGACATTTGCTGGCGGTTCGAACCGGTCAAGCATATAGGCATTTGCTTTTAGTAAGTCCCAGGAATGTACGGCATCCAGCCACATGGCTTCTGAATTGACCATGTTAACGTTCTTACCGTCGTCGATCATATGCTGGATAGTATCGGTGATGGCATACTCACCAGTCTCGGAAATAGAGGTTGATTCTATATAATTAAAAATATCAGGATTGAAGATATATATCCCGGTATTCACACTATGGCTCAGGTCTTCTTTTGTCTTTTCGATGATCTTCATCACTCTGTGTTTTTCAGATAATACCACACCATATCCTTCAGTATGCTCTCTGACAACGGTCAGTATAGTCGCATCACCTGATCTCCCGGCAAGGATATCAGAGATCGTATCAGCTTCTACAATATTATCTCCGTTTAGGACTATGAACTCATCATCCACGTAAGACGATACCTGTTTTATAGCATGTGCAGTGCCGATCTGGCCCTTTTGCTCTACATAAGTAATATTTACCCCGAAATTCACTCCATCCCGAAAATGATCCATCATTCGCTCTTTTTTGTATCCTACGACCATAATTATGTCATCAATACCACATTTGAAAAGAGCATCAATAATATGTTCAAGGATTGGTTTGTTTGCCACAGGCAACATTACCTTTGATCTGGTGAGTGTAAGGGGGCGGCATCTCAATCCTTCTCCCGCTCCAAGTATTACGGCTTTCATATAAATTCATATCTATTATATATTTGAACAATATAAATCATTTGTAGAACATTCCAGCTATATGGTCCGAAATAGTATGGTAGCCGATAGATTAATCAACCTTATCCACATAATGAAAGCCCCACAAGAATAATATTGATTTATAATTAAATTACTAATACTATTTCATGGACGGAGGATAATAATGACAACAGTGTATGATATTCCTGCAGATATACTGATTAAGAATGTAGGACAGAAACTAAAAAATGAAAATTTTATACAAACCCCTGATTGGGGGTCCCTGATTAAGACCGGTGTCCACAAGGAACTGTCTCCAATGGACCAGGACTGGTGGTACACCAGGTGTGCATCTATAGTACGCAGGGTTTATATTGATGGTCCGACAGGTGTTTCAAGGCTCAAGAGCTTTTACGGCGGAAAGATGCGAGGGGGTTCAGCATCCCCACATCACGTGAAAGGTAGCGGTTCTGTTGTAAGAGAAGCACTTCAGCAGCTTGAAAGTGCAGGTCTTGTCAAATCTGTAAAGAAAGGCCGGATAGTTACTCCAAAGGGTCAGTCCTTGCTTGATAATGTTGCACATGAGGCAAAGTCAGGATTGCTGGAGCAATACCCTGGTATTGAAAAATATTAGGTATTCCCGAATATAATTATTTTCAGGAGGTTGTGTGATGGCTGAAGATGAACTGGAAGCTATCAGACGTCGGAAAATGGAAATGTTAAGGCAGCAGCAACAGGCGCAAATGCCAGACCCACAGGCTGCTGCCCAGCAAGAACAGGCCATGGCCGAGATGGAAGCAAGGAAACAAGCCATCTTGCGTTCAATCCTGACACCTGAAGCCAGGGAGAGATTGAATACATTAAGGATGACAAAGCCTGAACTTGTGCAAAGTGTGGAGGCACAGCTTGTGGGACTGGGACAATCGGGCAGGCTGCAGGGTAAGATAGATGATGCTAAACTGAAAAATCTCTTGATTCAATTGCAACCCAAAAAACGTGAGATGAGCATAACCCGGAAATGAAGGCCTATGTGTTGTTCAGTAGCGGCAAGGACAGTTCCCTTGCAGCGATCCTGCTGGAACCATTTTTCGATGTGGAACTGGTAACTATCAATTTAGGTATCGTACCCACGTATGAATTCGCACGTCAATCTGCATCCAGGCTTGGATTCCCCCACAATGTGATAATCCTGCGGCCTTCCCTGATCGAAAAAGCTGCTGCAATGTTGCTTGAAGACGCGTTCCCAGGGCGTGCGATCAACTATCTTCATAAGAGCGCACTGGAAGCTGTATGTTCAAAACCGGACACTACCATCGTGGCCGACGGCACTCGCCGGGATGACAGGGTGCCTATGCTTTCCCCGGCACAGGTAAGAAGCCTGGAAGACAGGCACAATATCAAGTATATCAGGCCGCTTTCAGGCTACGGCCGGTCTGCAGTTGATGTTTTGGTGGACGCCCATCTACTGGTTGAACAGGGAGAAAGTGACAGCATAGAAAAGGCCGATTATGAAGTAGAACTCAGGTATTTTATACGAAAACAATATAACGAAGGTGATAGTATTGTGGAGCGTTTATTTCCCAGACATATACAATCACGCGTAACAGACAGGAAGCATTCATAATATCTCGATAATCAATGAAGGTGTAGCTAATATGAGTAAAAAATCAAAAGGCAAGAAAATAAGGTTGGCTAAAGCCCATAACCAAAATCATAGGGTCCCTTCATGGGCCATAATCAAGACTAACAGGGCTGTAGTGACCCATCCTAAACGCAGGCACTGGAGACGCAGCAGTCTGAATATCGGATAAAGGGTGAAAAACATGGTAGATACAGGTGAAGAGCAGGTTTATACGATTCCACTAAGGGCAGTAAAGTATGTGCCCCGCTGGCAGCGCAGCAAGAAAGCAGTGAGTGAGGTTTTCAGGTACCTTGAGCGCCATACAAAAACTGACAGGGAATTGATCAGGATGAATCCCAATATCAGTGAAAAAATATGGGATCGCGGATCAGAGAAACCACCATCGAAGATCAGGGTCAAGGCTATGAAGTTCGAAGATGGGGTAGTGGAAGCCGAACTGGCAGCCGAGTGACATTGACAAAGTCCTTTTTTTTAAGGATCTAACCACTTTTTTTATAAAAATGGCTAACCAGACCGATTTTAGAGGTAATTCTGTCCTTGGTGTATATGCCAGATGCACCGAGGATTTTGTCTTATTACCCAGGGAAGCAGACAGGCAGTTCAAACAGGTTATAGGAGATGCTTTGGATGTGGATGTGATTCCCACATCTGTGGACGGGAGCAGCATTATAGGCTGCCTTTGCTGTGGGAATAGTAACGGGCACCTAGTATCTGAAAGAGTGAACGACGCTGAACTTGAGGAGATCGGGAAATATGTACGTATTAAACGGCTGGAGGGTATTCTCACGGCAGCAGGTAATAATATACTTGTAAATGATACTGCAGCCCTTGTAAATCCTAATATGCCAGACCGGGCCGTGGAAGAGATAGGTGAATTCCTGGACGTGGAAGTGTACAGGGGCACCATCGGCGGACTCAAGACTGTGGGGATGGCAGCTACTGTTACCAATAAAGGAGTACTGGTACATCCCAGGGCCAGCAAATTCGAACTGGACAGGCTGGATGAGATATTTTCTCTTCATGTAGATATCGGTACAGTTAATATGGGTTCACCGCTGGTAGGGTCGGGATTGCTGGCTAATTCAAAAGGATATGTCATAGGCAGGGAAACCACAGGGCATGAGATGGGGCGTATCGAGGATGCGCTGGGATATATCTGATATTATTATTTCATTTCTTTTATTATTTTGACGATCTGCTTGATATCAGTGATGATGATATCTGCCTCTGAAGAAAGCTTTTCCATGCACGTACCTGTCTGCTGGATAGATAGAACACCCAGGTCTGAAGCTCTCAGCGCCAGTATGTCGTTCATGCCGTCACCCACCATGACCACTTTATCGTATTGCTTTTTAAGAGATCTGATTACCCATTCCTTCTTTTGCGGCGTGGCCACATCATAGACACGCTCAATAGGTATTTCGACCAACCTGGCCAGGTTCTCCAGGTTACGCATGCTGTCACCTGAGGCAATGTATACATCAATCTTCATACTCTGTAAGGTATTAAGTACAGCCGGTGTATTGGCAAATGGCCTGCCACCTGTGCTTATAGTATATACTATGCCCTGGGATTTTGTATCAACGATAAATCCTACGCCCAGGTAAAATACATCAGGGCATTTTAGCTTGATTGCATTCACGACATCATGGATGTCCTGCATGCTGGTCAGGGTATCGTTCTTGATACACTGTGCTGCGTCATCGAGAGTGATTGGACTGCTTGAACAGCTAAGGTCGATCCTGATCTTATTGTCAATTAAAAATTCGTAGATTCGTTTTGTGGCCTGGCAGCTCATGATCTTATCAGGGTCAGTATGCATGATCACTAATCCGCAGTTTGGTTTTTTGCTTACCAGGTCAGTTGTGATGATGTCATCGATATATTTACCTGTGAGTGTATCCTTTGCCACCCTGTACATGTGCAGTAATGTACCTGCACTGTCAAATACAACAGCAATACTCTCATCCATTGCAGTGAAAGACCATTTAGTCCTATAACTAATTTTCTACAACTGAAAAGAGGGGATGAATACCTGCAAGAAAATTTGTATTGAGGGATAGTTAATGGACAGAACATAAAATCTGGTAGGTATATTGGATAACTATCTTGGGGTGATGCAAGTATTCACAGTTTATCATTATTATTCATAGCATATATAATATGTGGTCAATTCAGGAAAATGACGTGAAAATAAAGAAAAAACGGGCGCAGAGGGATTTGAACCCTCGATCTTCAGCTTAGGAGGCTGCTGCCATATCCAGGCTTGGCCACGCGCCCGCGATGATTGTGGACTTACTCTAAACTGGTTATTATGTATTAAATATTGCCCATGAAACAAGAAAATCCTCCCTACGGTCGGATTAACTTGAGTACAAAAAGTTATATTTTATGTACAATGAAAAAACCTTGCCGGGCAACCAGGGTGGATTATGTGCGATATGTTTATTATTGTTAAAGATATAAAAGCATGAAAATCATTATTGTATCCATAAAGGAGTAATCAAATGCAGTATCAAGGTAAATCAAGACGTAAATACACAGGTGGACGGCGCATCGCTTCAAAGGGTAAGAGAAAATTTGAATTAGGCAGGGAAGCCGCTGAACCCCACCTGGATGAAACCAGGCGAAAAAATGTGGACACCCTGGGCGGCAACAGGAAGGTTCGACTGCTCAGGTGCAATATGGCAAATGTGACAGATCCATCAAACAATTCAACCAGGCAAGTGTCCATCGAGACAGTGGTTGATAATAATAGCAACAAGCACTACATAAGAAGGAACATCTTATCCCGGGGCGGTATTGTCCGGACCGAGATGGGAAACGCCAGGATAACCAGCCGTCCGGGTCAGGATGGTGTGGTGAATGCAGTATTGATAAAGGAATAAATCTTTGACCGGCCGGTATGATATCGGTCGGAATGATTATTTTTGGTTATAATTTTTTTTGAGTGTTTTTATCGAAATCTTCTATCGAAACAAAACCCAAAAATATATGTCTTTTGGCATCACAGCACTTTTTATTGTACATCAGGGGTGACCACTCTGGCATTTGAGGATATTGGTGAAATATTGAAAAAAGAACCAGACGATGCTGCTAAAGCCGTACTGAAAGAAGTAGAATCAATTTACGGTGAGGTACCTTATATCCTCCAGTTCATGGAAGATAAACCAGATCTGCTGATACCTAAGGTGCTATATGACAATTCCATAATGAGGGAATTCAAGCGGCTCGACCAGCGGACCATTGAGCTTATCAGTATTGGTGTCTCAGCCGCACTTCGCTGTACCCATTGCCTGGACATGCACCTCAGGGTGGCAAAGAGGATGGGCATACCACGTGATGAGATATTCGATGCAATGCTTATAGCAGGAACCTTATCCAACGCTTCTGTACTTGCATATGGTACCAGGGCACTGGACACAGAAGTACCGGCAACCGACAGGTCATCTAAAAAATCCAATAATGATGAATGTCACGTGTGTGAGATACCAACGATGGAAGACGATTAGAATATTAATTTTTTGGCGGAATACCCAGTGCATTTACATGGTTGATCAGTTCTGTGAATGCCTCGATCTCCCGCTGTATTACCTCATCCTGTGTCATAGAGATACTCATTTCCCCATCCACAGTCAGCTTGTCCGGGCCCCTGCGCACAAGCCGGTCCACACCGTCCTTACATAGAACCTCCTTGATCTCAGGGTCATAGACAAAGGCCCGCCCTGGGAAGAACACTGTTTCCTTGACATCTGACAGGTCCAGCTTCTGTATGTCTTCTATGGTGATCAGGCATCCCACATCTTTTTCCACACCTATAACATTTACCGGTGAGTCCAGCCGCTCAAAGATGGCTCCAATTAGCGGCGCTGATATGCGGCTGGTTAGTATGGTAGCTTCCATATTGACTTTTGGTAGTTTTGACAAAGCCTCTTCGTGATTCAATATAGCGAATGGTGAGCCGATTTTTGGGTCCCCCAGCGGGGTTCCTGTCACCCTGAATGAATAATCGCGGGCTATCTCCTCCACAATTGACTGGAACTCTTCCACTGAATGAGCCTCAATGCCTGGGATTATCGGGGCATTGTTCAGGATAAGTCCCTGGTCATAGGTATTTGCGAACCTCATAAGTATCAGGCCTTTTGCACCCATGGCTTCCAGGTCGTCACAGGTCTTTTTTAGCACATCTTTGTCATTGACGCCGGGTATCAGCACAGCTGCGGCATAAACCTCTGAGCTACCGCAGAATAGTTCCAGATTGGTAAGAGCAGCTTCAGGTGTTTTATCGTGCATATAGTCCCTGCGTAGTGCCGGGTCAGTAGCAAATACGGTGAAGGATACTTCCGTGACACCACTGTCAAGGTAGTACTCTGCTTCATCACCTCTTGTGAATCCCTTTCCACTGGTATATCCAAGGTGTATGGGTGCCTCAAGCTGTGTCAGTATCTGTGTAAGTACTTCAAGGTCGGGATAACAGCTTACATCCCCGCCACCGCTGATCGTGATGCGTTCTATTTCTTCCTTGTTGAACCGGAGTGTCTGGTTAACAGCCTGGACAACTGCCTGGAGTGGTTTGAAACCCGGATAGGATTCCTTTACACTTTCAGTGCAATATTGACATCCTTTCTGGTAGGGAGGGCAATGTTGACATCCGAATGCAGGGACCTCTTTTACACCCTTGAAATAACAGTATTTACAAAAACCCATACAATCGTATCCGGGGCGACCCCCAACATCAGCAAGTAGTTCCATCTGAATCATCTCATTTTTTGGTAATTCTGACCATATAACCATATATTACTTGAAGCCTTCTTTAGCGAAAGTATTCTACTTAATATAGTTTTCTATACACGCTAAGTAAGATACATTTTTGGTCAAGTGTTTGGTTGAATTATATCCCATACATACAAAATTTTTAATAAATATAATGATTAATCCGTAACCTTTAAATATTGTCGTAGAATACTGAAGTAGTACAGTAAACTGTAGTGGTTGGTTGATACAATGTTGGAGTATAATAAAACAAACAACAAGATTTTTGGATTTTTTTAAACTCTTTGTTATCCTTTCTGGAGTTTAAATTTAACAAGCTTCTGTTTGTTTTTCCCATTGTATCGGACAACAACGGTTTTCTGAAAAAGTATAGGAGGAAAAATAAACGTGGCTGACAAAATAGACCTATATAGCGACAGAGGAGCTAAACTCAAAGGCGATGTCGACCTTGGAGCAATAAGTCCCCTCAGGAACAAAGCTATTAAGAAAATTGTTCACGACACAAAGCGTACAGCAGCCGTGGATCTGGCCGGAATCGAGAAGGCATTGGCAGCAGGAAGGTTTGGCGGCAAAGGCCGACAAGTTCCAGCAAAGGCAATGAATTTCGATGTGGTCAAGAACGCAGACAAGATCGTAGCTAAAGTAGCTGATCTTATCAAAGTAGACGCCGGTGATGACACAAACGTGAAACCACTCAATGGCGGCAAACAGGTGCTGGTACAGATTCCATCTGCCCGTATCGAGGTAGGCGCAGAATATGTGGCTTCCCTGACATGTGCATCAATGGCAACCGTACAGGCAATGATTGATGTTTTCGACCTGAACATGTTCAATGTTCCTGAGGTCAAGGCAGCGATCATGGGCCAGTATCCCCAGACAATGGATCTGGCTGGCGGACACGTCAAGTCCATCCTTGAGATCCCCCAGAAGGATGAGGGTCTCGGCCATTCACTGAGGAACATCATGGCAAACCACCTGGCAGCTATAACCAAGAAGAACGCAATGAACACAGCAGCCCTCTCAGGAATATATGAGCAGGCCGGTGTGTTCGAGATGGGCAATGCTCTCGGAATGTTCGAGAGGAACCAGCTTCTCGGTCTGGCATACCAGAACTTTAACGCAAACAACATTGTCTATGGTACAACCAAGGCAAACGGCGCAACAGGAACCATCGGTACAGTTATGCACTCAATCGTTGAGCGCGGAATTGAAGATGGTGTAATTGCACCTGATAAGAAAATGGGCTCAGGATACCAGATGTATAAAGCAAATGATGTATCCCTCTGGAACGCATATTGCGCAGCCGGAACCCTTGCAGCAAACCTGGTCAACTGCGGTGCAGGAAGATCACCACAGCACACTTCTTCAACATTGTTGTACTTCAACGACCTTATTGAAAAAGAGACAGGCCTGCCAGGATGCGACTGGGGTAAAGTCCAGGGTACTGCAGTAGGATTCTCCTTCTTCAGTCACTCTATCTATGGCGGCGGCGGTCCTGGTGTGTTCAACGGTAACCACGTAGTTACCAGGCACTCCCGAGGCTTCGCTATCCCATGCGTAGCAGCATCAGTATCACTTGACGCTGGTGTCCAGATGTTCACACCTGAGATGACATCCGGACTTGTCGGTGAAACATTCGGATCGGTAGAAGAATTCAGAGAGCCAATCAAGGCAGTCGCAGGAGCGGTGTAAGAACATTAGAGGATTAAATAAATGGTCAGAAACGCTTCAGTCACCAGAAAACCAATTCAGGTTGAAATTTTTCCACAAAAGGTATTGATGCCAGATACAGCTGAACAGCTGCTGAATGGTATTGACAAGGTACCCGGAGTAATTCGTATATTGATCCAGGGTCTAAGCCTGCCAAGGCAGGTAACATGGGGACCCGGAACTGGCACTCCGGTAAACCACCCGGACCGGCGAATAATCAATGTTGCAGGTCAGGCATTTGAACTGAACATCAGAGTGGGCCGGATCCAGGTAGAAATTGAGGATAGGTCTGTCAAGGATAAAATACGCAAAGTTGCGGAAGATAATTTACCTTTCCCGTTTGAATTCAGGGAAGGATTCTTCATTCGCAGGAAAGCTACCTTGGTAGACTATGCTAAATACGGTTTCAAGAGCAAAGAAGACGAGTCCATCAATCTTGATGATGAGCGGCTTCTCGGATTGGTCGATCCAAAGGCAAATCCCAAAGACCGTATTTGTATGTTGGAATCAGAAGATGAGTGATCATGTTCGGAAGAGAAACACAGTGTGTCGATTGTAGGGAAAGCATGGGTCTTGGTAGAGGTGGTGGTCTCGCACAGCGAGGCACATTATCCGAGACCGGAAGGCCTGATGTTATTGCAATTGCCATGACTCCCGGACGGCGTCATATCACAAAACCGGTATGTGAGATCACATACGGGCTCAGGAGAGAAGGTATACAGGTAAGTGTACTTGTGCTAAATTCAGGTGCTGGTGTTCCTGAGGATCTTTCGGGAAAGAGCACCATGGGGTACGGACCCAAATTCGGTATGTCCTCAAAGGAATTTGCACAGATAGAAAGGCATAAACTCCTGATACTGCATCTGGGCAATATTGATTCCCACGTAATTAGCAAGACAAAATTTGTCCTCCAGTACGTGGACATTCCAACCGTAATTGCCTGCCAGAATCCAATCGATTTTGAGCAGTTTGCTGAAGCAGGAATTAAAACCAGGCTTGTTAAACCAAGGACTGAGAATATTCAGACCAAAGGAACAGTCATGGAAATCGTAAGCGGAATCACAAGAGGTGAAACCTGTTCAAGGGAGAACCTCAACAGAATTGTGAAATACGTAAAGACCATTAATCCACTAAATAATTAAGGAGATGAAATATTATGGCATATAAACCACAATATTATCCCGGCAGCACTTCCGTTGCTGAGAATAGAAGAAATCACATGTCAAACAACGTTCAAAAAGTCAGAGAGATCTCTGATGAAGATTTGACCGCTTGTCTTGGCCACAGAGCACCAGGTAGTGACTACCCAAGTACACATCCACCTCTTGCAGAGATGGGTGAGCCTGATTGCCCGATCAGACAGATCGTAACCCCAACACCAGGTACAGCAGCAGGCGACCGAGTAAGGTACGTCCAGTGGGCAGACTCCATGTATAATGCACCAGCAGTGCCATACTGGAGATCATACCATGCTGCAATAAACCACAGAGGTGTGGACCCCGGTACACTTTCCGGCAGACAGGTTGTCGAAGCACGAGAAAGAGATATGGAAGCAGTTGCCAAGGAACAGATGGAAACTGATATGACATGTCCGGGTCTTGCTGGCCTTAGAGGCGCAACCGTGCACGGTCACTCTTGCAGACTGCAGGAAGATGGTGTAATGTTTGATATGATCGACAGGCGCAGACTTGAGGGTGATGTTATCATCCAGGATAAGGATCAGGTAGGTGTTCCTCTTGACAGGAAGGTCAATCTGGGCAAGCCCATGACCACTGCCGAGGCGAATAAGAAAACTACATTCTACAGAGTTGGTAATGTAGCCTACAGAGACGATCCTGAAGCCATTGAATGGCTGCAGAAAGTCTGGGAACTGAGAACCATATATGGGTATCAGCCCAAATAATAGAGGTGATATAAATGGTAGCAGAAAATTTTAATAACGAAGTTACTGCCAAAAAGCACTTCATAACTGCAATGGAAGTAAAATACGGCAAGGAATGGGGCAACAACAAGCAGGCTGACGACATCCAGCAAACCACAGCAAAGTACCTGAGACTGGGTACCGAGCAGAACCCCAGGAAGATGGAGATGGCCAAGATCGGCGCAGAGATCATGAAAAAGAGAGGCCTTCAGGCATATGATCCCCTGCTTCACCTGGCTGGTATCCCACTGGGTCAGAGACAGTTGACCCCGTATACTCTTGGTGGAACAGATATCGTATGCGATGGCGACGATCTCCACTATGTCAACAATGCTGCAATGCAGCAGGAATGGGATGACATCAGGAGAACATGCGTTGTAGGTCTGGACCTGGCCCATGAGACTCTGGAAAAGAGGCTCGGCAAGGAAGTCACTCCTGAGAGTATCAACTACTATCTGGAAGTGCTGAACCACGCAATGCCTGGTGGAGCTATTGTCCAGGAACACATGGTAGAGACCCACCCCGCAATGGTGGATGACTGCTATGTAAAGGTCTTCACAGGTGACGATGCCCTGAAAGACGAACTGGATCCCCAGTTCGTGATCGACATCGACAAGATGTTCAGACCAGACCATGCAGCCCAGATCAAAGCTTCAATGGGCAAGTCTTCATTCCAGGCAGTGCATATCCCAACAGTGGTCTCAAGGACTGCTGATGGTGGCCAGACATCCAGGTGGATGGCAATGCAGGTCGGTATGTCATTCATCAGTGCATACCACATGTGCGCTGGTGAGGCAGCAGTCGCTGATCTGGCATTCACAGCAAAGCACGCTGGCCTGATAGAGATGTCAGAGATGCTTCCCGCAAGGCGGGCAAGAGGACCAAACGAGCCCGGTGGTCTTTCCTTCGGTCACATGTGCGATATCGTACAGACCTCAAGGAAGTTCAGGGACGATCCATGTAAGATCGCTCTTGAGACCTGTGCAGCAGCAATGATGCTGTACGACCAGATATGGCTCGGTGGTTACATGAGCGGTGGTGTCGGTTTCACTATGTATGCCACAGCAGCATACACCAACAACACTGTTGATGACAACCTGTATGCAGACACCGAATACGGCTGGGATACATATGGTACAGGCATTGGCAATGTCAAAGCACCAACCCTTGATATCATAAAGGATATCGGTACCTGGGGTGCACTGTACGGCCTTGAACTGTACGAAAACTACCCGACAGCCCTGGAAGATCACTTCGGTGGTTCCCAGAGAGCAACTGTAATCTCAACTGCAACCGGAGCAGCCTGCGCAATCACAACAGGTAACTCCAATGCCGGTCTGTCAGCCTGGTATCTGTCCATGTACCTCCATAAAGAGGCACACGGTAGACTGGGCTTCTTCGGATATGATCTGCAGGATCAGTGCGGTGCGACCAACGTGTTCTCCTATCAGTCCGATGAGGGTCTGTTAGCTGAGATGAGAGGAGCAAACTACCCCAACTACGCCATGAATGTGGGTCACCAGGGCGGTTATACAACCGTTTGTACAGGTGGCTATACTGGCAGGGGAGATGGCTTCGCAATCAACCCACTGGTTAAGACATGCTTCGCCGATGACCTCATGAACTTCGACTTTGTCGAGGTCAGGGAGTGCTTCGGTAAGGGTGCACTTAGAGAGTACGACAGGTGCGCTGGCGAGCGAGCATTCGTCATTCCAGCAAAATAAATACCAACAATTCAATGTAGGTGTGATTCCACACCTACAACCTTTATTTTTTTAAAAATTTATGCACTGAGTGGATAACTTTTTTGTTCAGAGCGATAAGCTATTTTTTGTTATGAACCACTGCCGCTTCCTCTGGGATTCTGCGACAGGGACAGAAGATATTAGTTTCCCTTCAACATTGTGTGGGTACATCACTATTCAAGATATATTATTACACATGGAATCGCATTGCCTCAATTAATGGACTGGATCAACTGGATTGACAGGATATGAAAGTGGCTCGCACCATCCTGTAAATCCTGTTAATCCCGTCTAATATTTACTCACTCGATGTTGGGGATATCCAGAGATTACATATTTGTCTTTAAGTCCGATCCTATGTAGGTGAAGTTACCACATTCAAATCAGGAATCTTATCCACGACCTCTTCAACATTCCCAGCCGCATCAGGCATTTGCAGCATCTTTATAAAGTTGTCGTGAAGCGTATAGAATGGCCCTGCACCAATGTCATGTACGATCAAGACATTGACATCCCGGCTTACCAGGAACTCCGCAGCCTTCACACCCTTTTTCCTTTCCAGATCGGCAGCCGGGTTCTCAATAACATCCCAGCCTTTGATATTATTATCTTCAATATCTATAATGATAAAAAATTGAGCCTTACCAAGATGCGGGGATAGCTTTGAGTGCAAACCATCTTGTGCCTCTACAGGAACTGCAACCCTCACTACTGCCATTTTCCCAGGCCTGGCATTGACTACCACATGTTCCAGGTTCTTTATTTCTTTCTTTATAACTCTTTTAATTTCTCCTGAAAGCATCTCTACTCTTTTCAGATCGGCGTCACCTTCTGTTTCAATCACAATTTCCCCGAACACAACCAGCCCGGATTTTCTGAGTCTGATATCCTCCACCATATTAACACCCTGGATATCACCAACAGCCTGACGGATCCTTGTGATCGATCCCTTATCAAGCCATGCATCCATCAGTACTAATGCCGAGTCCCTGGCAATCCCAATTCCGAGCCTGAATATCATTAGGGAGATTACCAGCACCCCGATACTATCAAGCCAGGGCATACCTAACATTGAGCCGGCAATTGCAACAACAACGACAAGGGAGCTGAAAACATCGGTATATGAATGCATTGCATCTGCAATCAGGGCCTGTGAATCGATCTGCCTGCCAATTCTGGCTTTATACTTATAGATAGCATAAATTGCAAAAACCGAAAAAACGGCTGTGCCAAGCGCAATTCCCTGCAGCCCTATTTCGGCAGGATCTTTAATGCTTACAAGTGCCTCGCGTACAAGTTCGACTCCTGAGACGAGGATTATTACTGAGACGAAAAGTGCAACCAGGTTTTCTGCTTTATAATAGCCATATGGAAACTTCTCCCCGCTGCTTTTCAGGCTGAGCTTGAATCCAACCCACACGGCAAGTGATGTGAAAATATCCAATGATGTATGAACAGCATCAGCAATCAGGGCAGTGCTTCCCGAATATAAGCCAACGGTACCTTTTAAAGCTGCAAGAAAGACTAATGCAAGGGTTGAATTCTTTGAAGCATTAACGCCACTGCACAAGTTCTTTTTTATTGTCATTCTTTCATCCTGCACGATTACGCATATTCTATTCACCCATTACCTTTTCAGCTAAACCACAACCAAATTAGCGTTTGCGCCCCCTCCCCCTCCGGAACTGCCTGCAGTCTGCCGCACTTGTACTGCTCGATAGCATCGCTTACAGTGCCGCTTGCACCAGTCACGATCGAGATATCAGTAGCACCGAGCGTCTGGAGCGCATTCGGTCCCACCTGTCCGGTGATAACAACGCCGACGCCTTTATCTGCAATGGTCTGTGGCGTCTCGGTCTAGGCATTAATGAATATATATTCATAATAACCTTAAAGCTTATGGTGGTGGTGCAAGAATACCATCGCTATTAACCAGTACTGATGCTACCAATCTTCGTTATTTATGCAAAGATTTGCTTAAAGGACGCATAAGTGAACTCACCCTCTAACTGGCTAAATACGAGAACCTGTATACCTCACCAAGCTTAAAACGTAGTAGCAACAGCCAAAAGAATCAGAATAAAAGTAGTGGAAAGAAGCGGGGACAGAAGAAGGGACGTCAATCCATGAGTGGATTACGGCAGTGTTGGCAACATAGGAGTGAACCAGGGACCTGGGTAGTTACCAGATGATGAGAGCGAGGTTGAGTGACTAAGCTACATACATATGCATTGCGAAAGAAAGTCCTGCACTTAATTGTAAAAGGATCTCATTCAATTCATCAAGGCGTGTTTACGTTAACGACTCGTGATTCTGTGCTATACACAGACACTTAAAGAGTACGTATGTCATATCCCTGTCCACAGGCACTTTTTGTATGATCCGATTATCATTTTCACGTCAGAGTCAACAATTCCGTCCATCGTGAGATATTTGTCGATAAAGTCCTGTAATTCAATGACGGACTGGAACATCGCCTCGCATAGGACGTTGAACCTTGAATTTGTGCGGTACATAGCTATGATATGATCTTGGCTCCTGACCTGCTCTATAAAATTTTGCAAGCATATATCTTCCACTTCCAGACTGATAAATACCTTAACGCATTTTTCTGCCTCCTTACAATTGAGAAGTAGAATAAATCCTTCTATGATTCCTTTTTTAACCATTTCATTGATTCGTCGCCTGACAGTTCCCTCACTCACGCCTATTTCGTTTGCGATGTCAACATTGCTCATTCTTGCATTCTCGCTGAGTAGATTAATGATCTTCATGTCAAGATCATCGATAGGCAGCGTATTGAGCAAGTCCGCACAGCTCTCCTTTTTCCAGCATTGGATTTCACTGTCTCCCATGAGTACCACTATACCTTGGCAGTATATAAACATTGTGTGACGATATTCGTTACAGAATTACGAAATCTATTTATATAATTGTGAATGATAGATGTAACATCATCATACAAGGAAGGTGAACATCATGACAAATGAAGAATATAAATGGTTCCTGCGAAACGAGGTCGTCGATGCAGGCTTGTGCACATTCTGCGGCGCATGTGCCGCAGTCTGTCCGAACGACAGAATCGAGTTCAAAGCGGATGGTCCCGCGTTGAAGGAAGAGTGTCCGAGAAATGGACAGGGCGCATGTAAGGATGTCTGCCAGCGCGTGGTGACGTTTGCTTCAAAGATTGGTCCAAACATCTTTGGTTTCAAAGCAAAACCGCCATCGCTGCTTGGACAGTATGAGACGATTCTAGCTGCGCGTGCGACCGATCCGGCAATTCAGGAAGCTGGACAGGATGGTGGCGCTGTGACTGCTCTTATGACATACTGTATGAACGAGGGTCTGATCGATGGCGTGATCGCAACTGGTGATGCAGGCAAACCGAGTTCACGCGTTGTTCGGTCAAAGGAAGAACTGCTTGACACCGCCGGCTCGAAATACTCCTCGATTCCTGTGCTCTCCGCGATCAAGGATGCAGGCGATATAACGAATGCTGCTGTTATCGGGCTGCCCTGTCACGTCTATGGGGTTCGGAAGACCCAGTTCTTCCCGGGCATGATGGCGCACGGCTTTGAGGTCGGCGAGAATGGCGAGAGAATCAAGGTTCCGAACATCGCTTATGTCATCGGCTTGTTCTGCACTGAGAACTTCAACTACGACAAGCTGGCAGTGTTCATGCAAGAGAAGGGTGTGGATATCGATAAGGTCGGAAGAACCGTCATACATCTCGACGAACTGGTTGTGACGACCGATGAAGGCGAACACGGTTTCGATCTTAATGATCTCTGGAATGCGGGCTGTGTTCAGGACGGCTGCGTGATATGCAGGGATGCAGTCTCAAAACTCGCTGACATCTCGGCAGGATACATGGGCTCTGGCAAGGGCTGGACGACGCTCATGGGCAGGACGCAAAAAGGCGTAGATCTGATCAAAGCCGCAGAGGAAGCTGGATACATCGAGACAATGCCGGACATCGACCTCCACAGAATCGAGGAGTTTGCGGGCTTAAAGATGCAGCGGTTCAAATGGGAACTCGCACGACGGCTCGGTGAAGGAAAGAAGGTCAAGTTCTACTGGGCATCCGACTACCCCGGCGTTATGGGTGAGACCAAGGGCACGTTCTTTGTCAAGATAAAGACTAATTCAGGACTAATCGGTGCAGATCAGCTCGCGAAAGCTGCTGAACTTGCTAATAAGTACGGCGATGGGACGTTTGAGATTACAACACGGCAGAGCGTCGAGATACAGGGTGTTCCAGGCACAAATGTGGACAAACTGATGAGCGAGATATATGCGAGTGGACTTACAACGATTGGGATGGGGTATGTCTCATCATGCGTTGGGATGGACTACTGTACAGAAGGGCTTGTCGAGACAAAGAAACTCTCAGGAGAACTCACGATGGCGTTTGCGCAGAAATTGACGCCGCATAAGATGAAGATCGGTATTGCGGGCTGTGGTAATGACTGTGTGCGAGCCAAACGCCACGATATAGGTCTTATCGGGCAGGTACGTCCTGAGATCGATACTGAGAAATGTAATGGTTGCGGGCGTTGTGCCGAACTCTGCAGGGTCGATGCGATCTCGATCGTTCACGGAAATGCTGTGATCGACAAGGACAAGTGCATATCCTGTGGATGGTGCATCCGGGGTTGTCCAAAGGAGGCTGCTATCGAGAAGGAGCGCGGATACACGATGTGGATCGGCGCAAACGATGCACGAAGACCTTCAGATGGGATACTCTTAAAGTCGTTCTGTACAACAGAAGAGATTCCGGAACTGATCGATGCTGTTGCAGGCACATTTGTAAAGTATAGGACAAAACCGGGTCGCGAGAGGCTCGGGAATGTGATTGCAAACGTCGGCGAGGGCAGGTTCCTAAAAGAGGTGCTTGATCAAATGTAAGGGACTCGGTTGTCAGAGGAGAATAACAATGAAGAGTCCGGCGCGAATTCGGCACCGTCTGCTTAATGAAAGCGATTTAATATTCCGGTTTTTGGTTATGAAAATACCAAGACCAAAGGATAAGACGGGCTTGCTGTAAAATT
>Ga0255456_1035_pt1 | contig 24230 bp, 21 predicted proteins | sample ANMaggQLBNCT01C7_FD_182646 | JGI IMG/M metagenome (GOLD analysis project Ga0255456, IMG submission 182646) | Sediment cell enrichment communities from methane seep in Santa Monica Basin, California, United Staets - ANME aggregate JGI... | ecosystem: Environmental > Aquatic > Marine > Cold seeps >...
ACCTGAGGTTTCTGTCATGAAGCCCGATGGCACTGTTGAGCAACTTACGACAGAAGAGATTTCTGTTGAAGGAATGGATGAAGACGGAAATACCGGGGTTTCTTTTATAGCCTATAAAGCCTCGTTCACTGTTGACCAGGATGGCGATACTGTTGTGTATGTCAAGTATGAGGATGAAGACGAGAACCTGATAGACTACACCAAAGCCGTTATCCACAGCGGTGAAGAGATGTGGGAAGGCTGGGATGCAGAGGTAGATCAGCAGACCGAGATCCTTCCATACATGCGACCTTATGGTATGGAGGAAGGGTTTGTATTCTCCGGACAAGCAATGTACAATGGTCAGCCGCTTACAGATGCACCTGTAGAGATTGAAATATACCATACACTGGATGCTGGCATAGAGATAGTTGAACTGGCAGAGGAAATGTTCCCTTATGACCCACCTATGGTATTCACACGGCTTACCAAGTCCAATGATAACGGGGAGTTCATGTATTCACTTGATGAACCTGGTATATGGTTTGTCGGTGCCACCATGGAACCCGAGAGTGGGCAAAATGTAAGAGGTGTGTTCATCATTCCGGTACTTGAGGCGTTTCCACCTGCTGAAGCCCAGGGTTCATCATCTGCTGAACTCGATAAGGCAGTAGCAGAGGCAAAGCAAGCAGCAGATGAGGCAAAACAGGCCGCTGAGCAGTCTTCTTCATCCAGCACGCCTGGCTTTGGAGCCATTCTTACAGTAACCGGCTTGGTTGCAGCACTTTTCCTTGTATTGAGGAGAAAGTAGGATAGACTTTTAGATCAATAGGGGTTATTCAACCCCTGTCGGTCTTTTTTTTAAAAAATGTTTGCTCTCTGATAATAGTTAAATAGGTTTGTTCCATGAAGATATGGTTGTTGAAAGGGAGGATAATATAATATGCGAATAATTCAAAGTCTAAGTCTTCTTGCAATTGTATTAATTTTGTGCATGACATTGATACCTGCTGCATCCGCACACAGGGTACATTTAAGAGAACAGGTAATGGATGTGCAGATAAAGGCATGGTATGGCGGGGGGGATCCTATGTCCAATGCAAATGTAGAGGTATATTTTATCGAGGATGAACTGGAAGAGCTGTACCTTGAAGGCAAGACTGATGAGAATGGATTATATAATTTCACACCCAAACTGGGTACTTCCAGTTATAGAGTGGTAGTGGAAGCTTCAGGTCATGGTAATGAAATTGAGTTTGACCTAACTACAGGTTCACAGCCTGAAGATGCAGAACTGCCGCAATACCTGAATGTTCTTGTTGGATTTGGATTCCTGGCCGGAATAGGTGGAATAGCAGCGTATCTCTCGGCCCGAAAAATGAAAGCACAATCATCCAAAGATTGACTTTAATTACACTAACCACTTCAATTCAACAATCTGATACGAATAAATATAGTAAAAAAGCAATAAGGGATGCATATGGTACACATTTCAGATGGCATACTTCCATGGGAGCTTTTGGTATCCGGCTGGGTGATCACTGCTGCAATTCTGGCATATACACTCAAGAAGATGAAGATAGATGATGTGCCAAAACTCTCGGTTATTACGGCAGCGGTCTTTGTAGCGTCGCTGATCCATTTCCAGGTAGGACCTACTAGTGTTCATCTGGTATTGAATGGATTTGCAGGTGTGACGCTTGGAATACTCGCTTATCCCTGTATTTTTATAGCGTTGGTGATGCAAGCCTTTCTATTCCAGCATGGCGGCGTCACGACGATCGGGATCAATACTGTTAATATGGGCGTGCCAGCACTGATATCGTTTTTTTTATTTAGAACTGGAATGAAACGAAATATTGAAATGAAACGAAAAGAAGTAATAATTGGTGCGATTGCAGGAGGGATTGCAGTGGTACTTGTAATATTGCTCTTAACAGTAGAACTTTTTATAAGCGGTAAAGAATATACTGATGTGACACAATTTTTTATTTTCACACATATCCTGATTATCTTGATTATATCTTATTTGATATACAGAAATGGAATGAAGCTAAGTGTTGAAATACGAAAAGAAGTATTAGTAGGTGCAATTGCGGGAGGGATTGCAGTTGCACTTGCCGTATTGTTACTTGCAGTTGAACTTCTGATAACGGGTGAAAAGCTTACTGAAGTAGATTTTACTGAAGTAACAACAGCTGTTGTCTTTGCACATATCCTGGTCATCCTGGTCGAGGCCATTTTCACCGGAGTAATCGTCGGATTCCTTGCAACAGTCAAACCGGAAATGTTGAGTATTAAAAAAAGATTATAGAACAAGCAAATCCTCCCATTATCCGGATTTACTTAAGACCCCGGACTTTGTCCGTGGTGTATGACAGAATTGGACAAGCATAATATTAAATAATATATAATACAAGAAGTGAATCGATTTGATATCAGAAATCGATATATATGCAGGATTATCCTCACCGATCCATAGATGGGATCCCCGTCTTAAGGTTATTTCCATACTTACGCTGATATTTTCGATCATGCTCCTATATGATCTTAAACTGGTTATCGCAAGTATGCTCTTTGCCATTATCCTGGTCTATATATCAAGGATTCCATTTTCTTTTATCGCGGGACGATTGAAATGGGTATTTCTATTTGTGCTGCCCTTTCTTATTATTCTCCCTTTCACAGTTATAGGTGAAGGGAGTGAAATAGCACACATTGGCAGCATTACGCTGAACTTCAGGGGCATAGAGTCAGTTGAATTTGCTGTTATGATCGTGATCAAAGCACTTACAGCGGTAATGCTGATATTTCCAATGATCGGGACCTCCCGGATGGATGTTACCATCAAGGCACTTGAAGACCTGCATCTACCGAACAAACTGGTGCAGATGCTTGCATTCACTTATAGATATATTTTTGTGCTATCTAATGAGTTTATGCTAATGGAGCGCTCTTTAACCTCACGGGGATTTAAAAGGGGATCGAACCTGTATACAATAATCACGCTTAGTAAAGCGATCGCAACACTCTTTGTGATGAGCTATGAACAGGCGGAGCGAGTCTTCTATGCGATGAGATCAAAAGGGTATGCAGGAAAGGTTACTACAATGCATGAATTTACTCTTAGACCACAGGACTGGCTCAATGCAGTAGTGGTCTGTGGGTTTGCTATTTTTGTACAGGTTGCAGTATGGTACGGTACACTGGAGGGCGCGTGATGCCTGCTATAAAAATTCAAGATCTGGACTATACGTATAATGACGGGACGGTTGCGCTTGAGCATGTCTCGTTCGAGATCGAAAAAGGTGAATCTGTGGCGCTCATCGGTCCGAACGGTGCAGGTAAATCCACATTACTGCTCCATCTGAACGGCATACTGCATAGCTCTGAATCACGTGAGTCTGTCAAGATTCTTGGTGAATCCGTTGATCCGAAAAAGATACATGAGATGCCGAAAAAGATCGGTATCGTATTCCAGAATGCTGATGATATGCTGTTTATGCCCCTGCTTGGTGATGATGTGGCATTTGGCCCAATCAATCTCGGTCTGGATAAGGAGGAGGTGCAGCGAAGGGTAAAGGATGCTCTTGAGATGGTCGGACTTGCCGGATATGAGCACAGGGTCCCGCACCATCTCAGCGGGGGTGAGAAGAGGCGGGCTGCACTTGCCACTGTACTTTCGATGGAACCTGAGATACTTGCCATGGATGAACCTACTGCTAACCTGGACCCGAAAAGCAAGAGGGAATTTATAGAGATTCTCAGAAGATTTAAGGAAAAAGGAAAAACGCTGGTGATAATCACACATGATGTGAATGCAATTCCTGAACTTGCAGAAAGGGTCATTGTCCTGGACAAGACTGTGATCGCAGACGGGCCGACCCGTGATATTTTTTCAGACACAGAAATGCTTGTGAAGATCGGTCTGGATGTGCCTGTGATCACGCAGCTCTTTGAGATACTCCGGTGTTTCGATTATCCGTGTGATGTGCTTCCACTTTCGATCGAAGGTGCGGTTACGAACCTGACAGAAACAATGAAAGGTGGGGATGGGCATGTACATCTGCATATCCACGAACATACACACTCAGGAATCTCTTCTGCCCGGAGTAAGTATCATATTCATGTAGAAAAGCATGAGTAAGTGCCGGAATGAATTGTCAATGGCAGGTTTGATGGGGTGATACCTGATCATGTCAATTCCGGGACAGTGCATTATGTCCTTGAGGGCCTTGGAATTAATTGCAAATCCTGGCCTGGTTAATACTGCGCATTACTGAAAGTCATTATAGCTGGGGGAAGGGGAAATTAGTACTTACCAGTTAATGCGTTACCTGACTTCGACCTCATCCAGACAGACCCGTTCAGCCTGTGTTTCGTTCCCGATTGATACCACGATATCAAAACAATCGAACCACTGTATCTGGCTGTTCTCAAGGTTCAGCTTGACCCCGTTGACCGAAGAGTTGACATCGGATTCCATTGAATATATATACACACGGCTGTCCCCTTCCACACCAAAGACACTTACATCCCAGCTTGCTCCCACATATTCGCCTGGAAAGCTCAGGTCGATATAGGCCCAGTTCTCAGAACTGTTGATGTACTGTGAGCCGTTGAACCACGAATTCTGCTTTTTGTTACTGTCATCTATATTATTTTGCCCGATATTGTCCAGGTACATCAGCACCACCGGACCGCCAACCATTAGCATCAGGCCGGCAATGGCTGCAACAATGATCAGAATGAACCTGTTTTTATCATCCATTGGTGTTCAATACATAGATGACAATATCACCTAATTACTCTTTCCTGTAGAACATAAAAAAAACCGGGAGTACAGGAAAGCCCACACCCCCCATATTCCCGAAATCACTTTCGTACTGCAGTTAACTCCCAGGCCCGGGAACTCCCGGCCCTGCACCCATCTGCTCAAGCACACTGGACACCTCACCATAAGCAGTAAAAAGCTCCCTTTTCAGGGCCTTGGCAGACTCCACCCTGGGCTCTGCAGCTATCCATATCTCATTGTCACCGCTTCCCCTGGTCATAGACACACAGGATAACATATCCGGGTGGGTCAGCCTGTATACAGAGTCTGGACCAGCAGGAGTGACCCATGCCGGGTAACTACCTTTCAGCTTCTCAATCGTTTTATTCCAGTCCAGGGCTTTAGAAGCTGTAATGTTCAGGTGCAGGTGTGTGCGCTCACCCGTAACCTTCTCATCGATCCTGCCAAGGAATCTCTTATATTCGGGGTCAGATTCATCAATCTTCTCCACCCCGTGCAGTTCCAGTTTCTCAGCCTCATCCTTGAAGAACGGGGCCAGGTTCACAACACTTGAAGGACTGGTCAGCAGGGACACACCAAAGAATGTCACCGCACCCAGTGACAGCCCCACGATCACGCCATGGCCCATCAGGGCCGGGTGTAAAGTCTGGAGATACGGCGGTGCCATGAACGGTGTATTTGCCAGGTCAATAACCACAAGTGCGGTCTGTGCCACAGCACCCACCACCATTCCTGCCAGTGCCCCTTCCTTTGTGGCCCGCTTCCAGAACAGCCCGCCCATAAGCGGGAAGAAGTATGACGCACTTGCAATGAAAGTGGCAATGTGGATCGCATCAATAATACTGTTAATGAAAAATGATGCAATGGTCGCCGATATCACGATCAACAGCACACTTATGCGGTTTACGATCAACATCTCTTTCATAGTAGCATCAGGCTTAACAAACCTCTGGTACAAATCGCGGGAAAGACATGAAGCCCCTGATGTGGCAAAGGTATCTGCACATGACATTGCCGCTGCCGCAAGACCTATGGCGCTTAAGGCAATCAAGAGGGGTGAGAAATTACTATTAATAAAATCAAGCAGTGCCGGTTCGGCCAGTGCCATTCCTGCCGGAAATCCCATCTTAGCGATCTCTGGATAGACAGCATTCAGCCCGATGGCGATCACCGCACATGTAGCAAACACCACAAATATCAGCATCGAAGCCATCACCATTCCTATTTGGGCCGATCTTTTATCCCTGGCTGCCCAGACCCTCTGCCACGGGTCCTGTTCTGTCATCCAGCCCGGGATAATGGCGACTATAAAGATAAGCACCATTGGAATACCGATGGATAAGGGGTTCCACCATGTGGAATCAACATTACCGAACAGTTCCAAAACACTGAGAGATGCGCCGTCAACAGCACCCGAAGTTGCGGCCCCCACTGCGAAAAAGGCCATGGCAATGGTGAACAGTGCCAGGAACGAGAACTGCACAACATCAGTCCAGACAACTGCCGAAAGCCCGCCAAGGGTCACATATATGGATACTGCCACAGCAACAATAAGCGCAGCGTACAGCGGGTCAAGCCCATAGAACACCTGGAGTACAAGGGCAAGCCCCTTGATGTCTGCCACTGCAAAGAGTATCATTACAATAGCTATAATAAATGCCAGGGGTGCCCTGATCGTACTGCTGTATCTTTGTTCCATCAGTTCAGGCTGGGTAATAGCTGGCAGGTGCTTTATCCTGCCCACAAGCATCGCTATGATAAGCAGTGCCAGGATGTTCGGGGCGACAAAACCCCATATCGAGCCCATGCCGCTGAGCATATAGAACCCGATAACAGCAAGAATCCCACCGGCAGTGAGCCAGGAGGCTGCTGCTGAGAAACCGATGGCTTTTGGCCCTATCTCCCTTCCTGCAAGCCAGAAATCAGTCACTGATTTTTGTTTTTTATTAAAGTACAACCCAATGCCGACAAGTCCTGATAAGTAGACCGCCAGCAGAATTAGAAATATATAATAGCCATCCATAATTTAAACATCCATAATTATATTTCACTAATTTATTAATCCTTGTCCTGTTAATGATAATTGAAGACTGTTTAGTTTCATTTTTGACATACATATTGCAGAATATATATAGATGTTTAAAAAGCAATTTTTAGTTAAAATCAAGTTAACTTGATTTAATTCAAGTTTGGTTGATTATCTGGGTAAAAGATATTATTGCTTAGTTCAACCATTAGTATCAACCATGGACCCGGAAATAATCTTTGACGATATAGGAAGTTATCCACTTCCAGAGGGCATCTCAAGGGACTGGATAGAACAGGCGGTCACATCCAGGGCCGAAGATGAGCACCTGTTTGAGATAATCTCTGACACAATGGAGCAAAAGATAGCAGCTGGTGTGGACGTACCGACCTATCCCCAGTTCCAGGACATGAACCGGCAATACTTAAGAATAATCAACGACCCTGAACTGACAGAGGCACCCCTGCTGGTAAAAGAACCAGAGGCAAAGATACTGGAACTTGAAGCTCTTTCAGGTCTGGGTGCAAAGTACAAAAAGGAGCACGGTAAACCCCTTGACATCCGTGTATGTGTTACTGGTCCGGTTGAGCTTTACTTAAAGGAGTTCGGGGGAACATCCTATGCTGATGTGCTGCTGATAATTGCTAAAAGCATTGACAGGTTCGTTAAGAATTCCATTAGGCATTCGGGCGACCTCAACGTGGCTGTTGTTTCAATTGACGAGCCAAGCATCGGCATTAACCCCCAGATCATGCTTAACGATGAGGATATCATAAAGGCCCTGACCGTGGCCGGGGAAAGTGCACATAAACACGGTATCGACACCGAGATACACCTGCATTCCCCACTTAATTACAAGCTGGTCTGCCAGGTCCCTTCCATTAATGTAATAGGGGTCGAATCCGCTGCCAGCCCTTCGTACCTGGAGCTCATTGACCGTGCTGACTTACAGGTGTCTGATACATTCCTCAGGGTAGGCATAGCCAGGACCGATATTTTCGGCCTGACTGCTGTGCTTAACGAGAAGTATAATACCAATGTATGGAAAGAAACACCCAGGCTCATGGAAGTAGTTACCCATATGGAAACCCCTGAGGTTATTGCGGGGAGACTCACCAGTACCTACGGGATGTTCGGTGATACTATAAGGTACGCCGGACCTGATTGCGGACTGGGTTCATGGCCTTCCCAGGGGCTGGCACAGGAGCTTTTGAGCAATACAGCTAAAGGCGTTGAAATGTTTTTCAAGAACCTGTGAATCTTCCTGCCTTAACAAACCTTTTTACATACTACGGTAGATTATATTGCATGGATGAATTTATCCTGGCAAATGTGAAGGGTGTCTATATGACAAATACTGTCCACGGCCCGACCCCTGTCGTTATAATTTCAAGTGAAGATGGGAAGATCATGCCTATCTATGTGGGGATGGCTGAAGGTGTTTCCATTCACACTGGCCTGAATAATAAGGTCACACAAAGGCCCATGACCCACGACTTGATGATGACCATCATCGAACGTTTGGGCGCAACCATAACAGGTGTACAGATAGATGAGATACAGGATGGCATATATTATGCCCGGCTTACCCTGTCATATAATGATTCTACCATAGACATAGATGCCAGGCCCAGTGACTGCATCTCCCTGGCAGTGCGGCAGGATGTTCCGATAAAGGTCTGCAAGTCAGTATTCGAATCTTCCATTATATCTGAAGATGACCTGGATGGCTCTCTGACTATTGACTCATTCCTTTGAATTACTTTCACCCTGCTAACAAAAGTATCATACATTATCACTACAATATTACATGTGTGAATTTACTTGATTTTCAAGGTGGACCTGATGAAACTGTGATATATTCAGTAGGGGAACTCAACCATTATGTCAGGGATGTGATAGGCCGGGACCCCCTGCTCCACAGGATATGGGTGAAAGGTGAAATATCCAACCTTGTCAATCACGGGTCCGGACATAAATATTTTACACTAAAGGACAGTGGTGCCCAGCTTAGCTGTGTGATGTTCAGGAACTACTGCCGGAATCTGGCATTTGAGCCTGAATCAGGAATGAAGGTACTGGCCCTTGGCGATATCGATGTATATGAGGTAAGGGGAAACTACCAGCTTGTAGTAACTGCGTTAAAACCTGACGGGATAGGAGACCTACACAGGGCACTGGAGATACTTAAGAAGAAACTCTCTGCACAGGGCCTGTTTGATGCAGAACATAAGAAGCCGCTGCCACGTTTCCCTGTATGTATAGGCGTGGCCACATCCCCGACCGGGGCCGTGGTACATGATATCATCAATGTAACCAGGAGACGTTTTCCAGTGAATATTCTGGTAGCCCCCACTATTGTGCAGGGTGAGATGGCAGCCGAAAGTATTGTTAGTTCCATAGAACGCCTGAACCGGATGGATGTTGATGTAATTATCCTTGCCAGGGGAGGGGGTTCACTGGAAGACCTGTGGCCTTTCAATAGTGAAGCAGTGGCACAGGCCATATTCAATTCACATGTTCCGGTTGTTTCTGCTGTGGGTCATGAGACCGATTTTACCATAGCTGACCTGGCTGCCGATGTAAGGGCACCCACACCTTCAGCCGCAGCCGAACTTGTGGTGCCTGACCGTAAAGAAGTAAAAAACCAGGTAGATGCTGTTAAGTCCCGCCTCGTATCATCGATCGAAAACCTGGTCGAACAGCATTCAAACCATCTACAGCATCTCGATAATAGCCTGGATATCAGGCTTTTTAGCCGCACACTGAACCAGTTTATGCAAAGAACAGATGAACTTGAGATGCGGCTCAAGAGCACTACTTACAGGGACCTTGAGAAACACCAAAAATTACTGGAATCATGCGTCGGCAGGCTCAATGCTGTAAGTCCGCTGAATATCCTCAAAAGGGGATACAGTATTGTACAGCATGATGATAAGATCGTAAGAACCTTCAAACAAGTAGAAAAAGGAGATGCACTGGAGATACGGGTCGTTGACGGTAAGATATATTGTAATGTAAACAGTACGGAGGAAGACGTTTGACAGATAACAGTAATGATACCAACAGTAATGATGCCAGCAATGGTGATACCAACAGTAATAATGCCAACATTGGTGATACCAACAGTAATAGTGCCAGCAATGGTGATACCAACAATGATGATACCAGGTTTGAAGATGGACTCCACGAGCTTGAAGAGATTGTCAGGACGATTGAAAGTGGCGAACATTCCCTTGAAGAAAATCTCGAACTTTTCGAGCGTGGAATAGCCCTTACCAGGCAATGCTCCTCGAAACTGGATGCTGCCACGCAGAGGGTAAAAAAACTAGTAGATGAGGACGGGATTGAGGAAATGGAGATAAATTGATCCTCAGCATCTCGTTTTATCCTCAATAAAGAATAAATTCATCTGCAACAGGGTCATGCAACAGGGTCATGCAATAGGGTCATATATTATTTTGTAGAGATGATCTTTACTATATCACCATCTTCAAGTTCATGTTTTTCAGCCATTCGCATCTTGGTTTTGGCATTCACTGCATGCAGGAATCCATCACCAATATCGGTATGGACCATATATGCCAGGTCATGAGGCGTTGAGCCGCGCTGCAATAAAAATGCATCCGGCAGCATCCTGTCTTTTTTATCTGTATACTTATTCTCATCCTCGACCGGGTAGACCACTATCTGGTCCAGCAGTTCCAGGACTGCGGTATTTATACACTCCTGGATGTTAGTACTGCTTTTTTCACCGAGTAGCATCTTGATCTTGTCCAGCCCTGCCTTCTGGGCGTCATTCAGTTCTCCTTTGATCTTGAACTCCTTATCACCGGGCAGGTACTCGATCACACCGCTTTTAGCAGCCATGCGCAGGGCATATTCGGCAGCCGCAGACGTGGGTACCACTACACGGTCCGCTGACATAAGACGTTCTACCAGTTCAGGTGGCGCAATATCCATCTTATTGGCAGCGATTATCAGGGGTTTGCTTTCTTTGCGCAGGGCATCTGCCAGTGCGATCATCTCCTCGTCAGTCCATTTGGTCGGGTCGTCAGGCATTTTCATCTTTAACAGCACTACCCTTGCCTGGTGTTCATTCACGCCCGCGCCCTGCAACTGGTCAGAGATAACCCGCTCCAATTTCAGGTTCTCGGCTTTTATCCTGCGAGATAACCTGTCCCAGTTGCGTTTCAGGACACCGAACATCCACATGGTGATCTCGTGTTCAAGGAATTCAATATCATCAACAGGGTCATGCTGGCCAATACCTACCGGATTACCTTCAATATCAGTCCCCCCCGATGCATCTATCACATGTATGATGGCATCGGCCTGCCTCAGGTTGTCCAGGAATGCATTGCCCAGGCCCCTTCCTTTATGGGCATCCGGGACAAGCCCGGCAACATCTATGATCTCTACTGGCACGAACCTGGCACCGTCCTGGCATTGATTGCATTGTTTGCCAAGGCTCTTACACGGACACTCAACTCTTACATGGGTGACCCCGTGATTAGCATCTATGGTTGTGAATGGATGGTTTGCCATCTCAACATTGGCAAGTGTTGCAGCATTGAAGAAAGTGCTCTTGCCTGAATTGGGTTTTCCGGCCAGTCCGATAGAAATTGACATTATACGTATCTTGTGTTTTGTTTGATTTTATAGTTTTGGTGCATCTCTAAGCTAAAATTAATGTTACACATATTATATGTACAGATAATATATGTGTATGTGCAGATAATATATATACATGTGCAAATAATATATACATGTGCAAATAATATATACATGTGCAGATAATATATATACATGTGCAGATAATATATACATGTGCAGATAATATATACATGTGCAGATAATATATACATGTACAAATAATATATACATGTGCAGATAATATGTGGTATGAAAATATTTCGGTTAGATCAACTTAAGTATATAAAGTTAAAAGTTTCGGGACTATACACAACTGCATATACTGGAACAAAGCGAAATATTTAACACCTATATTGCTTACACGACAAGGACATGTGTATATGGTAGGTGACTATTACGTCTTCAAATATTCAACTTTGCTATCAATGCGGAAAATGTACTGCCATCTGTCCGGTCAGGAGGGTTGTTAAAACCTCACCGAGAAACACTATTTACATGAACAACGTATACAGGACGAGTTCAGATGATATCTGGAACTGCCTGACCTGCGGCCTCTGTTATGACGGCTGTCCGCAAGGCGTTGACTATCCTGAATTTATCAAAGAAGTAAGGGATAGTAATGAAAATGGTGATATAGCTCACAAGGGAGTTTTTAACCTCATAACCGACCTGATGGTAGACTTGGACGAGAGTAAGACCAGCCTCGAAGAGGTTGGAAACAATGATTCAAAAATTGGTTACTATCCCGGTTGTCTCGATTTTCATGATATGTTCTTCGAGCTGGACGTGGATTTCAAATCAATTGCAGATTCATCAATGAAATTACTAAAAAGTATAGATCAGGACCCCAAGCTTATACAGATGAAATGCTGTGGGCATGACCAGCTCTGGCAGGGGGACAAAGGAACATTCGAGAACCTAAAGGAACAGAATACCAAGATCATAAAAGAGAGTGGTATCGAAAAGCTGGTCACATCGTGTGCAGAATGTTACCGCACATTGAGTCAGGACTATGACCTGCCTATAGAGGTTGTTCATATCAGCCAGGTCTTGAAGGATGCCGATCTGGGAATCGATTCAGGAATTAAGGTGACATACCACGATGCGTGCAGGCTGGGCAGGCATATGGGTGAATACGATGCACCCAGGGACGCACTTGCCAATGCAGGCAGTGAAGTTGTGGAAATGAAACACAACAAGAACGATGCCTGGTGCTGTGGTGTAAGTTCATTAATGAATTGCGATGACAAAAGTAAAGCCTTGAGGAAGGCCCGGCTTGACGAGGCAAAGGACGTGGATGCAGAGGTACTTATTACTACCTGTCCCAAGTGCCTTGCCCACCTGAACTGCATGAAGGATGAACAGGAATCGGTCGAGAAGTACGATTACGACATTAAGGACCTTACAGTGTTCCTTGCCGAGCAGATGGGAGGTAAGTAATATGAATGATATTATTAAAACATCTGATTTTGATAAAGAGTTCAGGGATGAGGTGTTCAAGGAACCGGATGCCGATAAAATTACCTTGTGCTTTAACTGTACAGGATGTACTTCCGGATGCCCCATGGCCGAACAGGAACCCGAATACAATATCCGTAAGTTCCTGCGTATGGCAAACCTTGGCATGAAGGACGCCCTGTTGAACAGCCCATATCTCTGGTACTGCACTACATGTTACAAGTGCCAGGAAAGGTGTCCCCAGGGTGTGAAGAATGTGGATACCCTGCTAAAGATCAGGACCATTGCGATCGATAATGGTATCATGCTTGATAATCACAGGAAGGTAAGCCAGCTTGTGATCAAGTTAGGACATGCAGTTCCTATCAATGACGAAGCTAAAGAGAAGCGCAAGGATGTAGGGCTGGATGATACTCCGCCTACTGTGCATAAGTTCGAGGACGCACTGGGCGAGGTTCAGAAACTGCTAAAGATTTCCGGTTTTGATGAACTTGTTGCTGATGAGGAGGAAACATCATGAATAAATTATCATTCTTCCTGGGTTGCATTGCACCCAACCGATATCCTGGCATAGAAGCTGCTACTATAAAGACACTTGAAAAACTGGGCACTGAACTGGTAGACCTTGAAGGTGCTTCCTGCTGTCCCGCTCCAGGAGTATTTCGGTCATTTGACAAGATCACATGGCTGGCACTGGCATCCAGGAATCTAACGCTGTCGGAAGAAATGGGACTGGATATCCTTACTGTCTGTAACGGGTGTTTCGGATCGCTTGTCGATGCCAATAATATCATGAAAGAAGACCCTGGACTTAAAGAAGAAGTAAATAAGATACTAAAGGAGATCGGACATGAATTCAAAGGTACAATCGAAGTGCGCCACATTATCGAGTACCTTTCCCAGGAAGTGGGAGCCGAAAAGATCAAAGCAGCAGTGAGCATCCCTATGGACCTCAACGTTGCCCTTCACTACGGATGCCATCTGGTCAAACCAAGTAAAGAGAGGCATCTTGGAAGTGTAGAGAACCCCAGGTTCTTTGATGAACTTGTGGAAGCAACAGGAGCTACCAGCGTGGACTATGAGGATAAAATGGCATGCTGCGGAGCTGGCGGCGGTGCACGTACTGCTGTGCTTGAAACTTCGCTCCAGATGGCTGTTAATAAACTGGAACATATGAAAGCAGCCGGTGTGGACTGCATAGTAGATGCATGTCCATTCTGTCACCTGCAATTTGATGTCGGCCAGACAGAGATCAAGAAGAAATTCGATAAGGTATATGATCTACCTGTGCTCCACTATTCGCAGCTTCTGGGACTTGCTATGGGTCTTCCACTGAATGAACTGGGTATTAACCAGAACCTGATAATAAATGAAGAATTCAACAAAAAGATCGAGAGGATCAGAGGTGGTGCAAATGAGTAAATTAGTAGGTGCTGTGGCTATTGCCGGCGGAGGAATAGCTGGTATCCAGAGTGCCATTGATCTGGCAAGCAGCGGATTGAAGGTTTATTTGATCGAGAGCAGCACAACCATTGGAGGCAAGATGGCCCAGCTGGATAAGACATTCCCCACACTGGACTGTTCGATGTGTACGCTGTCTCCCAAACTTGCTGAAGTGGCCCGCCATCCTAATATTGAACTCTTGACCTACAGCGAGATCACAGGAATTTCAGGTGAACCTGGGAATTTCACAGTAACTGTTAAGAAAAAGGCAACATACGTGGATCCGGACAAATGTACAGCCTGTGAGTTGTGCGTTTCCAAATGTCCTGTTAAAGTGCCTGATGAATATAATGAAGGCCAGAATAATAGAAAAGCTATCTACCTGGCATTCCCCCAGGCAGTACCGAGAGTATTTACCATTGATGCAGAACACTGTATATATCTGACCAAGGGTAAATGTGGCAACTGCCAGAAAGCATGCGAGAACGATGCTATTAACTATGAGGATACTGACAAAGAGATAGACATCAATGTGGGAAGTGTTATCCTGAATACAGGGTTTGAACCCTACGATGCTTCAAACCTGGAGCAGTACAGGATCGACCATCCCAGTGTGGTCTCATCCCTGGAATTCGAGAGGCAACTGAGTTCATCAGGACCCTTTGAAGGTCATGTAACACTTGCAGATGGGTCACATCCGAAGAGAATAGCCTGGATACAGTGTGTAGGTTCCAGAAGTCCTGAGATAGGACGCAATACATGCAGCAGTGTTTGCTGTATGTATGCCACCAAAGAAGCTATGGTGGCCAAGGAACATGATCCTGATCTTGAGACTACTATTTTCAATATTGATATACGGGCTTTTGGTAAGGGATTCGAGGAATTCTATCAGAAGGCCAAGAATGAGAAGGGAATATGCTTTATCAACAGCCGGCCGTCTGGCGTGGAAGTTGACCCTTTAACAGATAAAGTATCATTGAAGTATGAGGCAGAGGACGGCAGCGGGATCAAACGCGAAGAGTTTGATATGATAGTATTGTCTATCGGACTTACGCCCTCAGAGAGCAGCAAGAACCTGGCACAGATAGCAGGCGTGGAGATGGATGATAATAGCTTTGTCAAAACAAAGATAGACAGTCCGTTAGAGACGTCAAAACCAGGTATTTTCGTTTGCGGTGCCATGCAGGCTCCAAAGGATATCCCTGACACTGTGGCAGATGCCAGCGGCGCTGCCAGTAAAGCATCATCATTGTTATCCAGTGAAAGAGGGACACTGGTAACTGAGAAAAAGTACCCGCCTGAGAAGGAAATGGGGGATGAGATCAGGACCGGCGTAGTAGTATGCCGCTGCGGAATAAACATTGGCAATATAGTAGATGTACCTGATGTAGTAGAGTATGCTAAGACACTGCCGAATGTAGTGCTCGCAAAAGAGGAAGTATATGCCTGCAGTACAGACAGTCTGGAGGGTATTGCTAATCTTGTCAAGGAGCATAACCTGAACCATATGGTAGTTGCATCATGCACGCCAAGAACCCATGAGCCGTTATTCAGGGAAACACTGATGGAAGCTGGTCTTAACCCTTATTTATTCGAACTGGCAAATATCAGGGAGCACTGCAGCTGGGTCCACCAGAACAACAAAGAAGAAGCCACGAAAAAGGCCAAGGATATTGTCAGGATGAGTGTTTCAAGGGCTAATCTGCTTCAGCCGCTGTATCAGGAGAAAATTGAGTTCAACAAGGACGCTCTTGTGATCGGTGGAGGTATCGCAGGTATGACTTCTGCACTTGATATTGCTGAAAAGGGATTTAAAGTGACGCTTCTTGAGAAAGAGTCTGAACTGGGAGGAATGCTGCGTAATTTCACACAGCTCCAGGATGGACGCACTACCAAAGAGGTGCTGGAACCCATAATACAGAAAGTGGAATCTAACCCGAATATTACTTTGCATAAAGAAACTGAACTGACCGAGCAGGAAGGTTCTATGGGTAATTTCAAGGGTCATATCAAAGGTGCGAATATTGATGAAGATATCGAGTTCGGTGTAGCTATTATTGCTACCGGCGCCAATGAACTTGAGCCTGAAGGTTACTTCTCATACGGCGAGTATTCAAATATCATAACCCAGAGCCAGCTTGAACAGAGGCTGGACGAGGGTGTGGATGCTAAGGACGTAGTGATCATACAGTGTGCAGGCGGTCGAAATGATGACCGGCCTTACTGTTCCAGGGCATGCTGCACTGTTGCTATGAAGAATGCTATCCGGCTAAAAGAATCAGATCCCGATAGGAATGTTACTATGTTATACAGGGATATCAGGACCTTCGGGGTCTGGGAAGAACTGTATACCAAAGCCAGGGAACTTGGTGTGGTATTCATGCGCTATACTGAGGATAAGGAACCGGAAGTGAGCGAGAAAACAGTGCGTGTATTCGATCACCTGATGAATATGGATTTCGAGATCAATTACGACCTGATGGTCTTGAGTGCACCGATGGTCACTCCTGCGACTAATGAACTGCTCGCACCAATGTTCAAGGTGGCGCTGGATGCTAACAGGTTCTTCCTGGAGGCGCATATTAAACTGCGACCTGTGGAATGTGCGACAGACGGAGTGTTCTTAGCCGGGACATCGCAGGCACCTAAACTGGTCGACGAATCTGTCAGCCAGGCATCTGCGGCAGCATCTCGTGCATGTACTATCATTTCAAGGGATTTCCTTGAAACTATAGGAAATGTTTCAGTAGTTGACCCGGAATTGTGCATTGGCTGCGGCCGATGTACCCTGGTATGTCCGTATAAAGCACCTGAACTCAAAGAAGTCACAGTTGAGACCGAGGAGATCGTATATATCACAAAGAAGAGCGAGATCAACCCGGCTGTGTGCAAGGGATGCGGATCTTGCGCTGCTGAGTGCCCGACTGGTGCAATAACTGCAAGACATTTCACAACACCCCAGATAATGGCTGTAATAAAAGCTTATGGGGAGGGGATATAAATGAGCGATTTCGAACCTGATATATTAACATTCTGCTGCAACTGGTGCAGTTACGCCGGAGCCGATCTGGCAGGTGTATCACGATTGCAATATCCCACAAACAACCGTATCATACGGGTGATGTGCAGCAGCAGAATTGAACCTATACATATTCTTGAAGCTTTAAAGGAAGGCACTGACGGTATATTGGTAACAGGCTGCCATATAGGCGACTGCCACTATATTGAAGGTAATATCCATACTGATGAGAGGATGAAGGAGATCGTAGATGCACTGGAACACCTCGGTCTGAAGGACAGGCTCCATCTGGAGTGGGTCTCAGCAGCCGAGGGTAAGAAATTCCAGGAGACTATTACTGATTTTGTAGAAAAGATAAGGGCCCTGGGCCCTAATCCTCTAAAGGAAAAAGCGAAGGAGGAATAACATGACTGAACAAGAAGCAATAACAAATGAAGAATCAGAGGAAGTGAGAATTGGAGCTTTCATCTGCGAATGCGGTGTGAACATCGCAGGTGCGGTGGACTGTAATGCAGTGGCAGATTATATTTCCACTCTTCCAAATGTGGTCACGTCCGTGGTTAATAAATATACATGCAGTGATGCGGGACAGGCAGAGATAAAGAATGCCATCAAAGATCTGAATCTGAATCGTGTGCTTGTGGCGTCATGTACGCCAAAGACCCACGAACCCATTTTCAGGGCATGTGTAGAGGAAGCAGGACTGAATCAATACCTGTTCGAGTTCGTGAACATCAGGGAGCACTGCAGCTGGATACACATGTGGGAGAAAGAGGACGCTACCAAAAAGGCAAAAGAGCTTGTCCGTATGGGTGTGGCAAGGGCTGCATTACTGGAGCCTTTACAGTCAAGTGAAGTTCCGGTGACAGATGCAGCGCTGGTCATTGGTGCCGGTGTAACAGGTATGCAGGCGGCAATGGATATTGCTGATATGGGACATAAGGTGTATCTGGTAGAACAGGGACCTTCCATCGGAGGCAAGATGGCTCAGCTTGACAAGACGTTCCCGACCAATGATTGCAGTATCTGTATTCTTGGTCCCAAGATGGTGGAAGTTGCCAGGAATGAGAATATCGAGATCATGAGTTACTCCGAAATTGATGAAGTTGATGGTTATGTGGGTAACTTCAAGGTAAAGGTGAAGCATAAGCCGCGGTATCTCAATATAGATGAGTGTACCGGTTGCGGCCTGTGTACAGAAAAGTGTCCTGTTGAAGTGCCCTATGTTGAGTTCGATGAAGGGATAGGTACCAGAAAAGCCATCTATACTCCATTCCCTCAGGCAGTGCCATTGCGGGCACTGGTGGATAAATCAATTTGCATTGACTGTGGTGCGTGTATAAAAGCATGCGAGCGCGGTGCTATTGATATGGATCAGCAGGAAACCTTCTCTGAACTTGATGTTGGTGTTATTGTCGTGTCTGCGGGTTATGATGTGTACGATCCTGAACCGAATCACGATTTTGGGTTCGGTTTTTATGATAATGTGATCACCACCATGGAGTTTGAGCGCCTTATCAATGCCAGCGGACCTACCATGGGTAAAGTAGTGCGACCAAGCGATGTTAAGCCACCCAAACGGATAGGGTTTGTACAGTGTGTTGGTAGCAGGGACAAGAACTCTAACATATACTGTTCCAGTTTCTGTTGTATGGCTTCTTTGAAGAATGCCCAGTTACTTAAGGAAAAATATCCTGAAACAGAAGTATATATTATGTATATGGATATGAGGACACCTTTCAGGATGTATGAGGAGTTCTATAACAGGGCAAGGGATATGGGTATCAGATTCATAAGAGGCAGACCTGCAGAGGTTACTGAGAATGAGGATCATAATATTATTGCCAGAATAGAGGATACCCTGACCAATGAGATCGTAAATCTGGAACTTGACCTGATGGTATTGAGTGTAGGCGCAGTGTCGCCAGAGAGTACTGAGACGGTACGGCAGATCCTGAAGGTGAGCCGGGCTGCGGATGGGTTCATGATGGAAGCACATCCAAAGTTGAAACCGGTTGACACTACACTTGACGGCATCTTTATCGGTGGTATGACCCAGGGACCAAAGGATATTCCATATTCAATTTCCCAGGGTAGTGCATGTGCGGCCCGTGCGACACGATTCTTGGCACAGGGCAAGGCACTGACCGAGGGTATTACTGCTAAAGTGGATGAGGATATCTGTGTGGCCTGCGGTGTGTGCGTACCTATGTGTCCATTCCAGGCGCTGTCAATTGAAGATGATAAGTTGAAGATCCTCACGGCCCTGTGCAAGGGTTGCGGTACATGTATGGCAGCCTGTCCCACAGGTGCTTTGGAGCAGAGTCATTTCAAGAATGAACAGCTGCTGGCACAGGTTAAGAATGTGTTTGCTTACGGGGAGGTGTGATCATGGCTGAAGAAGGATGGGAACCCAAGATCGTGGCGTTTTGCTGCAACTGGTGTAGTTACGGCGGAGCTGATACGGCAGGTATGGGCAGGTTCCAACAGCCTGCATCCACCAGGGTTATCAAGGTTATGTGCTCGGGCAGGATCGATCCGCTGCATGTGTTCAATGCTTTCCTTGAGGGTGCGGATGCGGTACTGGTCACAGGTTGTCACATTGGTGACTGCCATTATGTTAACGGCAATGAGAAGACCGAAGTGAGGTATGAATTTTTGGAAGAGATGTTACAGCAACTGGGCCTGGAGCCTGATAGGCTGCACCTGAACTGGATATCTGCCAGTGAAGGTGAGAGGTTCGCCAATTTCATAACTGATGTTACAGCAAAGGTAAAGGAACTGGGACCCAGTCCCCTTAAACCTGCGGGGGTGAAGTAAGATGGTTAACGTAGGAGATATGCTGGTAGGATATGCCACTGATGAGGATGTACGCAAGCGCGGTGCTTCCGGTGGACTGGTAACTGCCGTACTGGCCGCAGCCCTGGAGAAGGGACTGGTCGAGAATGTTGTGGTAATGAAACATATCAACGAGTTTGAAGCTGTGCCTATCATCACTGATGATGTGGATGAGGTTTTGGCATCTACGGGCAGTCTGCATTCGGTGCCAGTGAACCTGGCCAAGTATGCGATGGGTCGTAAGGTTGCAATGCCTGCCAAACCGTGCGATGCACAGGCTGTTATTGAACAGGCCAAGCGTGGTATGATCGACCTGGATAATACTTATGTCGTGGGATTGAACTGCGGTGGCAGTATGCATCCGGTGACTACTAAGAAGATGCTTGTTGAGATGTATGATATTGACCCTGAAGATGTGGTTGGCGAAGATATCGAAAAGGGTAAATTGATATTTAAGACCAAAAACGGTGAAGAGAAGGCTATAGCCATTGATGAACTGGAAGAAGCCGGATTCGGAAGGCGCGAAAGCTGTCGTTATTGTACGCTTAAGATACCTGTGAATGCAGATCTTGCATGTGGTAACTGGGGTGTGATCGGGGATAAAGCAGGCAGTGCAACTTTCTGCCAGGTGATGAACGATAAGGGTGTAAAACTTCTTGACAACGCAATTGAAGCAGGTCGGATAGAAGTGGAACCAGCCAGTGATAAGGCGATTGCGATCAGGGCGAAAGTAAACGATGTCATGTTTAATCTTGGCAACACTCTTGAAAAGGAGATATTCCCTGGGATACCTGATGCAGATCGTATGCAATATTACATGGAGCCAATGGCAGATTGTATCGACTGCGGGGCGTGCAAGGAGGTATGTCCGGTTTGTGCCTGCGGCGAGGATTCCAAGTGTACTATGTTCCATTCCCTTGTTGACAATTACAAGATGAGCATGTATCATATGGTACGGCTGCTGCACTTGTCTGACAGTTGCATTGCATGCGGGCAGTGCAGTGATGTGTGTCCGTCTGATATTCCAATTACTCTTCTGCAAAGCAGTTTTGCTATTCCTTCACAGCGCAAGCGAGAGTATACGCCGGGTATGAATGTTGATGATGTTCCTCCGTTCTTCGAGGTGATATTAAAATGATAGGAAATGTATACCAGACCGTGTGCCCTGGATGTAATATGGGTTGCGGCCTGTATATCAGGGAAGATGAGGAAGGTGCACTAGCTGTTGATTTCATGAAGAGTAGTCCTGCGAACCTTGGCAAACTCTGCAGGTTCGGGATGAAGCTGGCCCACCATTACTCAAAGGCTACCAGTATGGTGGATGGAAAGGAAGCGAGTGTCGAAGATGCGGTAAAGGCTGCATCTGATAAGCTTAAGGGCGCTGATGTTACCATGCTTGGTGTCGGGAATACTACAAATGAGGAATCCCTGGCTTTCAGCAAGGTCGCTGATGCGCTTGGGACTGTGGTCAATACCGGAATGGGCGTGTATTCAGAACTTCCTACGGAATGCCATCCTACCGTTGGTGTGGGTATTACACTCGATGAGATCGAGAGTGCGAACAGGATCGCACTGTTCGTTGACCCTTATATCCAGTATCCACTGCTGGTCAGGCGTATACTTGCTGCCAAGAAGAACGGGGCGTCTGTGGTTTCCGTAGGCTGGAAAGATCTGAATCTTGCAGATGAGAACAGGTATATCGATCCGGATATGTATGAGAGTGAACTGGGACTGGACAGCGAGTCTGTAATTATAGCAGATGTGCATCCCAATACTGATCCGGGATGGGTTAAGCGGATGCTGAACCTGGCATTGAAGACACAGGCCAAGATACTGTTCATGAAACCTTTTGTGAATGCTACGGGTGTTGACCTGCTGTGCAAAGGTACAGGACAAAAAGGCATTCATGAGATTATGGACGGCATCAATGAAGGTAGTATAAAGACGCTGGTCACTCTTAACAGCGATCCCGTTGAACTGATGCCTGATAGCGATGCTGCAGCTGTGACCTTGACGAAATTGGACAATCTGATCGTGATTTCTTCCAGGGATGGTCCTGTGAACAAAATGGCGAACATCGTGATAGCTACTGAACCTTTGTATGCAAAGGCGGGAAGTTTCATGAATGTGGAAGGACTGCTGTTGAACAATTCCGGTGAGAGTACTACTGGTATTGATTCGATGTCTACTCTGAGCCAGAACCTGGGCGGTGAGGCTATGGATTACCAGAGCCTGCATAATAATGTGCTTGAAAGCATAGTCCAGAAATATACAAAACCCAAATACAAGGAGCTTGCCTGTGAGGTCCTGGATATCGGGCCTGTTGAGGAAAAAGGCAACCTGATATATTTGTACAATCCGTTCATGTGGTTCGACCAGTCCGATGATAACGACTTCGTGATGGTCAATATGAACATGGTCAATAAGCTGGGCCTTAGCAAGGGCGGTATGATCGCACTGACCTCGGATGCGGGTACTGTGAATATGCGTTACAGGGTAGAGGATATGCCTGACGGGCTGATCCTGACTGCTAAGAAATTACCTGTGGCAACCGAATGGACCACTATTGTTTCCACGGAGGCGGTATAAATGGTTGAGCTTGATAAGGAACAGGAAAAGGCGTTTGTGAATGAGTTGATGGAGGCCAATGAGTTAAAGGGTGCTTCCAAGAAGCGGCTCATTAAGTTTTTGGGTGCTAAGTATGACTGGGACAAGCATAGGGTCCAGTTCAGGCTGACCCGGGCGCTGATTGCCGAGCGGTATGCGGCATCGAGTCATTAACGTATGGACGAGGGGTGATTTTTAATAATCATCCCTTCAGTCATTTTTTTTAGATTTAGATTCTTTTTTTGCACCTGCATTTCGGGCAGGTAATTCTACACATCGGCTGTGCACCTTACGCACGCCCAGCCATCTGGCTTCGTCATTTTGTTAGCTTTGCAACGAGTTGTAAGTGGTAAAGGGGTAAAGTAGAAAGGGATTACATTTCCTGAAGAAGGCGAAAGCCGAGGTCGCGGTAGCGGTAGCCTGGGACGTTGCCATAGCGGGAGGCCGACGGGCAGTTACTAGCAAAGTCGCTCCAGCTGCCACAACGAAAAACACGGGCAGCACTAACTCCATCTTCCCATGCACTGCCATCAGCTAGAGAGTCTTTATAGGTATCATGCCATTCATCCTGCGCCCATTCCCATACATTCCCGTGAAAATCGTACAATCCCCACGGGTTTGCCCCTTTCTTTCCGGCGGGAGACCGGCCGGGGGCAGTCTTGACCGCAGGCGTACGTGGACAAAGCCAGATAAGTAGACTAAGACGAAAGCAACCAACTCGCAGTGGGCGGCGCGTTCCACTACTCCCACCTGCCCCGGGCGCGCTTCCTGATCCACCACCCCTGTCGCGGCTGCATCGGATGCCGCCTCTACAACCAAACTTTCGCATGCAAGCGGTCTGAATACAGGGGCTGGGGCTGGAGTTTGAGTTGCGCCTCAGAAGGGCGGTACTGTGAATATGCATTACAGGGTAGAGGATATGCCTGATAGACTGATCCTGACTGCTAAGAAATAACCTGCTGCAACTGGATAGAACACGATAGTTTCCACAAAAGCGGTTCAAATGGTTGAAATTGTACCGGGATATCTCAAGAAAATGCTCACTTCATTTGCATTTTATAAGGTTGCAGGAAAATATATACTTTCATATCCTTAAAAAACGAGCTAATGTTTTCATTATAAAAAGATAAAAAACGATACTGACCGTAATGGTTATATACTAATGTCCCTTTGTAGGGGTTCGCTCAAGTGGGCTGGTTACCATACCTGTCCTACTGAGAAATTATATATGTCAGGTATAAATGCAAATTGCACAAATATCGCAATTAACAGGCAACAAAAGCCTTATATACCATTGATTATATATAGAATAGTCCAGTGTGTGATTAAAAATCGCATACAAGAGACAGATGCAAAATATTCTTAGAATAGTTGCATTCATTTATCACCACCTTATTTGCCGAGGTCAT
>Ga0255456_1036_pt1 | contig 24034 bp, 23 predicted proteins | sample ANMaggQLBNCT01C7_FD_182646 | JGI IMG/M metagenome (GOLD analysis project Ga0255456, IMG submission 182646) | Sediment cell enrichment communities from methane seep in Santa Monica Basin, California, United Staets - ANME aggregate JGI... | ecosystem: Environmental > Aquatic > Marine > Cold seeps >...
ATCATCACGGACCAGCCGGATTGGAAATAGTGCCATTTGGCCAGTACTTCAGCTTTGTAAGATAAATATACACAAAACTGAGGTACTAAAAAATGAAACGAAATCAAGAAAAAGAACGAAATAATAGACTCTCTTTCAAGACACTTGACACTCAATTCAAACAAGAAGCAATAGAAGGACTGAATTGTTCACCATTGGAAGCAAACGCCCTTATTGACATTGTCAAAGAAGTCTATTTTCCATTCCTGAGTGAGAAAAGTATCGAGAACATAAGACCAGGACAAATAGTGGTGCAGGCGATAGACTTGAACGAACCTGCCGGAAAACCGATCAAAGAATGCAAATTCAAGAGTGTAATCCTGACCATAGACAATGGTCAAAGCGATCTTGATATCAGATTAAATAATGGTATCCCTGCACTCAGAAGAGAACAAATAAAAAGAGTGACAAGAGAAGCATTTAAACAGAGAACACTTCTAACTGTCGAGGATCTGGCCTATAAGATACTCAGTTCAGGATACAGAACAATAACACGCGATCTCAGTATTCTACGTGAGCATGGTGAAAACATACCTTTGAGATCAACACAAAAAGATATTGGAAGAACGACGACTCACAAAGAACAGGTCGTAAAATTATGGTTAGAAGGAAATGAGCCTGTATACATCAGTAAAGCAACAAACCACTCTATAGATGCGGTTTCAAGATACCTTCAAACATTCAAAAGAGTTATCGCTCTCACGCTGGAAGGGACGGATAAAACAAGTATCGCTTTCTTGCTCAGTATATCGAAATCTCTCGTCACCACATATCAGGAACTTTTTGAAAAATATAAAAATGAGATTCTTCCTACGAGAAGGCAGGAGATAGAAAATTTTTTAAAAAACAACAAAATATCACAGAAGAAGGAGGCGATAATATGAATCTAAAATTGGCGAAATGTAAATATGAATCGGCAAATGAGAGGTTTACAGAGCCTGCTTTGATGAATTTCTTAAAAACGGAATTCCCTTCATTGGGCGGAAAAAAAGTTAGGGAACTTTTCGTAAAGGAGCTAATGAATATTCTTGAACGATTCTACTATTCAAAGGATAAAATAAAATTGGGTCAGATGCGATGGTTGGTGTTTAGCAAGGACACAAGACCAACCTGTGATAATCCAATATTTGTTCCAGTTACCTTAACTGTGATAAGTGAAATTGATATCGAAAAATATTGCAATGGTGTCAATCGTGAAGAGATTGTTCAGGACATTATAGCAAGATTGCTAACAGAAGCATATGAGCAGGGTGGTATGTTGTCCATGAGAGACGTTTCATTGATTTTGTGCTATGATGATTCATATCTGTCTGCTTTGAGACTGAAGTATGAAAAGAGAACTGGAACGCTACTCCATTTCACAGGATATGATATGGATATGGGTACAGCAATTTCCCATAAAACCGTGATAATCCGTAAAGTTTTTTTGGAAAAGAAAGAACCTTTACTGGTAGCACGGGAAACAAATCATAGTCCAGAGGCTGTGCAAAGGTATTGCTTGCACTTCAATAAAGTGAAGTGGTGTGTTGATAATGGAATGAGCAAGCAAGAGATTACAATTGTTACTGGAATGAAATCTCATTTGATTGATGAATACCTGAAAATTATAAGGGAGATAAATGCATAATTAGATAAATAGGAGTACTGGCCAAATGGCACAACTTAAAATCCGGGGCATCAATCTAATGTTCATGTATCTACATTTCTATTAGTTTGTTTTCTATTTTACTATTCAGGCGCAGGTTTAGTAAATCAGCAGGAAGGTTTATTATTGATTTATCTGAATATTAACCCACACTCTCATTTTTTGAATGAGTTCTCGAATTTGTTTACGATTCAAATTATCCCCACTTTCAGAAAATAAATCGTCATAACGATATTCTACAGCAAAAGGTGTTAGTTCACGAATTTCAGCAATATCATCAGGAATTTGAATTCCATAGTCTATTAAGAAATCCATCAATTCAGTAAGGTCATGCGTTTTCCGAAAACGTATACTGTGAAAACTCAAAACAGCTTTGAAAAGTTTTTCTGCTGCCTGTTGAGCATGGAAACCCCATACTTCATCAGATACTTCAAGATCCTCCAGCAATTTATCAAGTACCAATTCATCTTGCGATGCTTTAGAGAGAAATCTGATGGATAAATCACGAGGCTTCATATACCACTCTTCCCTCTAGAATCGCCTCATATAACACTGTTCCAGGCAAGTTACCCCACTCATGTACCTTGTCAACACTTGTAACTATAATATCAACAGGTAGTCTCAACGGCCTAAGAACATCACGCAAACGTACCATTTCAGCTCTAGGATTGGATACTGAATATTCGATAACCAAAAAGTCCAAATCACTATCTTCGTGGGCTTCACCACGTGCATAGGAACCAAACAGAATTATTTTTGCTGGAGATGCTGCCTCTTTAAGCAGCAATACTGCCTCTTTGATTGCTGAATTGTTTATCATATTGTATATATGCTAATAGTGGTCTTAATTTAAAATATTGTTGCTAACACTTCTCTAAGGTATCCATCTGTTATTCACGCTTGAAGTAAGTTGTTTTTGATTCATATCGCTTATAGGTCACTATACCTCGGACTTTAGTCCAAGTCCTGTAAATAATACTCTGCCTCCCTATTTTACATTTCGTCCGTCATTGTCCCGAATCCATTTCATAACCACACCCTCCAATGTACAATAAAATGCAATCTCATAAGAATTTTTCTGAAAATAACTCCCAAAAAAGCAGATGCACACGCAACTTACCAACAAGTCCCCGACAATCATTCCATACACAGGAGAGACTTTTTATTATTTTCTGGACTATCTGGAAAACCGCAAGGTACGCATAGGGACACAGAGAAAAATAACAATCCTCTGCGATCCTCCGCGTCCTCTGCGGTTAATCTTTTTTGCCATGATCCATATTGATCCAGAATAAATTAAAAAGTCTCACACAGGATAGAAATAGCAAAGAAAGGGAGTGCATACGAGCGCTGACGAACTGCCTGTCCTGTATCTTATCCTTAGAGAAGGGGCTGGAGTTGATGCGGGAGTCAGGCGAGCCTATGGAGTTCGGGATTTTTGATTTTTGTATACTATAAACATGGACCTATAAACCGGTAACTTCCGAAGCAGTCAATCCTTGCATTACTTATTTGGCCAACTACAATACCGTAATTTAATAATACATTAGACACATCAAGAAACAAAATCCTATAAAATTTTCATAATCATATACAAGGTGTACACATGGAATTCAGGAGAACCCACTACACATCACACGTAACCCCGGAAATGAACGGCCAGACAGTAAAACTCGCAGGCTGGGTCCACGAAATACGAGACCTTGGCGGCATTATGTTCCTTGTCCTCAGGGACAGGGAAGGTATGGCCCAGATAACCCTGTTCAAAAAGACAATCGACCCCGAAGTGCTTAAGACCGCCAAAGCCCTCAGCCGCGAATCCGTCGTCCTGGTAGAAGGCGATGTCAAGGCAGAGGCCAAGGCCCCCGGCGGCTATGAACTGGTCCCGATAAAGATCGACCTGCTCAACCCGGCCAAATCCCCGTTGCCTATGGATACCACAGGTAAAGTGGATGCAGAACTGGACACCAGGCTGGACAACCGGTTCATGGACGTGCGAAGGCCAAGGACACAGGCAGTGTTTCACATCCGCCACCACATGCTCTCTGCCGTAAGGGAATTTTTAGAGCAGGAAGGGTTTATCGAGATAAACACTCCAAAAGTAGTAGCCACAGCCACTGAGGGCGGCACCGCACTGTTCCCGATCACCTATTTCGATACCGAGGCCTTCCTCAACCAGAGCCCCCAATTATTTAAGCAGCTCATGATGAGCGGCGGCATGGACAAAGTGTTTGAGATCGGCCCCATTTTCAGGGCTGAAGAACACGATACCAGGCGGCACCTGAACGAAGCCACTAGTATTGATATCGAGGCCAGTTTCATGGACCACGAGGACGTGATGGTGATCCTGGAGAACCTCGTCGTATATGTATATGAAAAGGTTGCCGAAAGGGCCGTACCCAGCCTTAAGACACTGGGCATTGAACTGACTATCCCCTCAGTACCCTTCAAGCGCCTGACCTATGACGAAGCCATCGAGGTCAACAATGAGAATTCAAAGGAGTTCCTGGAATGGGGAGACGACCTGAGCACAAATGCTGAAAAGGTCATAGGCAAGGTCATCGGCGAACACTACTTTATCACGGACTGGCCAACCGAGATCAAGCCCTACTACACCCAGCCCTACGAGGACAAACCCACAGTGACCAAGGCCTTTGACATGATGCACCCCCGCATGGAACTCTCCTCGGGTGCCCAGCGTGTGCATGACCACGACATGCTGCATAAGCGCATACAGGACCAGGGGCTCAACCCTGACGGGTTCGAGTTCTACCTTAAAGCATTCAGGTACGGAATTCCGCCGCATTCGGGATGGGGCCTGGGGGCCGAGAGGCTGCTCATGACCATGCTGGATGTGGACAACATCAGGGATGTTGTACTGTTCCCCAGGACCGCAAACGCGTATCACCCTGATAAGGGGAACGATTGGTACAAAACTATATGTTTTTAAATCAATAAAATAATAATACCACAAATTATTTTAGTAACTTGACTCAGATAGTAAAATGGATATGAGGTAATTATAGAGGGGTTAATGTGATAAGCGAAAACAGGGATATTTTAGTTGAAAGGCTTGAACATAAGCTGGTCGCGAAAGAACGTGAGATCAATGAACTCAGGGATTCGATAAAAGAGTCCATTGTTGAAGAGTTACGTGAAGGCATGAAGGAAGACCTTGACTTTGACAAGAGGATATCAGTGCTTGAGAATAAACTCAGGGATATTTCCCTGTCCTATGACGGGGTCATGAAGGAACTGCTTGACCAAAAAACAATAATCCAGGACATGAAAAATAAATACCTTAAAGACGACAAGGTAGATCAGGCCCCTTCAACCACCAGGTCTAAAAATCCCGGGACATTAACTGACTGGCATGACAATGTACAGGTTCACAGAGAAGAACCGCCTACCAAAGAAGAGAAAGTTGAACCCTCATCCCGGTTTATCATCGCAGAAAGTGACGAGGACAGGGTTCCACTTAGTAAAAAGGATGAAAAGGACATTATAATTGCTAAAAATCCTGACCCCGGCTCTACCAGGAAAGGCGAAGTTGTTGTAGAGGCCAGGGAAGATGAGGATGTAGTTATCGAATATAAGAAATAACAGTGAAAAAACACGGCATCATGAGGTATTAGGTGCATATAAAAGAAATCGAATTCCAGAATTTCAAATCTTTTGGAAGGAAAATCAAGATACCTTTCTATGACGGTTTTACCACGATATCGGGACCCAACGGGAGTGGCAAGTCCAATATTGTGGATGGGATACTTTTTTGTCTCGGTCTTTCAAGTTCAAGGACCCTGCGTGCAGAAAAACTCACAGACCTGATATATAACGGGGACGGGAATAAGAAACCGGATTTTGCCCAGGTCATTATAAGGTTCGATAACTCGGACCGTGAGATGCCTGTGGATTCTAACGAAATAATCATTACAAGGAAAGTACGCCAGACCAATTCGGGATATTACAGTTATTATTATTTCAATAATAAGGCGGTCAGCCTCAGGGATATCCATAACTATCTTGCCAAGGCCGGGATAACTCCGGAAGGCTATAACGTGGTTATGCAGGGTGATGTTACCCGTATCACAGAAATGACAGCCACAGAGCGGCGCAAGATAATCGACGAAATAGCAGGTGTGGCCGAGTTCGATAATAAGAAAGACCATGCCATAAATGAGCTGGATATTGTTAAAGAACGTATCGAGCGGGTGGATATCATACTGGCAGAGGTGGATGGCCAGCGTGAGAAACTGCAGCGTGAGCGGGACCAGGCACTGAAGTACCAGACCCTGCAGGAGGAAAAAGTACGCTATGAAGGTTATGTACTGCTTTCCAAGCTCAAGGATGCACAAAAAGAGTTTGACAAGATCGTGGAAGAGATCAGTTCCAGGATGGAAGGGGAGGGCGAACTTGAATCACTTCTTGAATCCAAACAGGAGAAGATGGATGAACTGGAGTCAGGTCTAAAGGAACTGAACGAACAGATAACCCAGATGGGTGAAGAGGAGCAGATCGGCATAAAGCGGCTAATCGAGGAGACCAAAGGAGATATATCGGTCAGCCAGAACACTATTACACTTACTGAATCCGAGATAACTGACCTGGATTCCCAGCGCAGGAAAGGACTTATAGAGATCGATAATATCAAGGGAAATACGGCCGAGCTAACTTCGAAGATAGAGGAAGAGGGACATCGCAAGGAAGGTATTACCAGTGAGATAGGGGGCCAGAATACCCAGTTGCTGGTACTTCGAAGCAGGATAGCAGAGGTGGATTCGAAATTCGTACAGACCCGTGATGAACTGTCAAACGTGAAACATGACCTTGAAGAGGGCCGTAACCGCAAGAACGAACTGATGCGCCAGGAGGACCGGCTGCTTGATGCCATGCGGCGGCGCAGTGCTGAGATAAAGGATATCGAGGAAGAAATAGAAGATTCCGGGCGTAAGATCAAGTCCGCTGATGATGACAGGGAGGATGTGGTACAGGAGATAAAGGCCCTTAACAAACAAATTGTTGACCTTAACAATGATATTGATGACCTGGAATCCAACCGCTCCCAGATGAGGGGTGTGCTCAAGGACCTGGACGAGAAACTGCGTAAGCTGCAGCAGGAGTACATGACAGCCGAGGCAAGGGTCAGGGCAGCTAAAGAAGTATCAGGATACAGCAATGCAGTTGAGAAGGTACTAAGGGCCAGGGAAATGAGGGAGCTGCCAGGTATTTATGGTACCATTGCCCAGCTGGGTAAGGTGGACCAGGAGTATGCCACTGCCCTGGAAGTGGCAGCGGGCGGACGTATGCAGGGTATTGTGGTGGATACTGATGAGGATGCCTCCAGGGCCATATCCTTCCTCAAGCACCAGCGGGGCGGCAGGGCCACGTTTTTGCCTTTGAACAAGATGATGCCACCTTCAGGATATCGTGATATTTCCGATATGGTGGGTGTGATAGATTATGCTATCAACTTAGTTGATTTTGACCGGAAGTTCGATGCTGCATTCAATTATGTGTTCAGGGATACCCTGATCGTGGAGGATCTGGCTACTGCAAGGCGATTAATGGGCGGACTTCGTATGGTCACCCTGGAAGGCGAGGTGGTTGAGAAGAGCGGGGCCATGACCGGCGGCAGCCTGTCCAGGAGAGGATTATCCTTTGCAGCTTCTGAAGAGGATAAGATAACCAAACTGGCAGAGCAGATCACAGAACATGAATCCCGGCGCAGTACGCTGATTACCAAACTGGATACAGTGGAAGGGCATGTCTCATCTGTCCAGAAGGAAATGAGGGATGTGGAGACAGAGATAGCTAAAAAACAGATGGCGATCGAGGAGATAAACAGCCGGGGTGAAAGGCTTACTGTGCTTATTACCGAAAAACAGGCCGAGCTTGAGGAGATCGAGTCCGGCAAAAAGGAACTGCGTGAAGAGATGGAGAATATAGAGGGCAATAAACAAGAGGTAGAGCAGGAGATCACAGGACTTGCGGCCAGGGCAGGGGAACTGGAGGAACAGTTGAAAGGTTCAGAGGTGCCTGAGTTAAATGAGCAGGCACAGCGCATCGAGGATGAGATCAAAAGGCTTGAGAACCGTGAGCGGGATATCGAGGCTAATATCAATAACTTTACCACTGAGCTGAAGTATGCAGATGAAAGGGTCGGGGAGATCAGGACCAGGCTGTCAGAACTGGATGGCAGGAAGGATGAACTGCGCTTAAAGATACAGCAGTTGCGAAGTGGAATTACTGAAATGGAATCCTCTCTCGAGGATAAGCTGAAGCGAGAGCAGGAACTGGATGTGGAACTGGCAGATATGCGAAAAGACAGGGAGAATATCCAGATGGAATATGCATCGTGGCAAAAGCAGCACGGGGAGATCAAGGTCAAGCTTGAGAATTCCCGGCGTCAATTAATGGCCTTGAATGCCACGCGGGATACTCTTGCAGAGCAGGTGAAGGAGTTTAAGGTAGAGGTTGAGGAGAGGGGTGTGGAACTGAGTGAGGATGTACCAACACAGGAGGAGGTCCGGACCAGGATCGCTTCTATTACCAGGACAATGACCTCCCTGGAACCTGTGAACATGCGGGCTATTGAGGAATATGAAGAGGTGGAGCGGCGCAGCAATGACCTGCGCAGCCGTCGTGATATCCTCGACCATGAGCGTGAGGAGATTCTGGAGCGTATCCACAAGTACGAGCAGATGAAGAAACAGGCGTTCATGGAGTGTTTTGATGGTATTAATTATCACTTCAAGAGTATTTTCACTGAGCTATCTGATGGTCCCGGAGAGCTGGAGCTTGAGAACGCTGAGGATCCTTTTGCGGGCGGGCTTACTATGAAGGTCCAGCCAAAGGACAAGAACCTGCAGCGTATGGAGGCTTTGAGTGGTGGGGAGAAGAGCCTGACCGCACTGGCATTGATATTTTCCATCCAGCAGTTCAGGCCGGCACCGTTCTATGCTTTTGATGAGATCGATATGTTCCTGGATGGTTCTAATGCGGACAGGGTGGCACAGAGAGTGAAAAAGGCCAGGGATAATGCCCAGTTCATTGTGGTGAGTCTGCGAAAGCCCATGGTACAGGCGGCTGAAAGGACGATCGGTGTTTCCATGCAGGAGAATAATATTACGAGTATTACCGGGGTTAAGTTGAATTGATATTCGTTTTTACGTTAGGAAATAATTGAGATTGTTATTTTAGTGCTTCTTGTATCTGTTTTTGTATTGTCCTGATTTCAGCATCTTTATTTATAAGTATAGAGGATATCCAGCAGACATTTGCCGTACTTGCCGCGGGTCAGGACTCAAAGCGAGAGCATGGGGGTATATAGGTGTCTCTGGGGGATGATAACAAGTCAGGATCTACTATCCATCCCTCAAGCGGATCACAGTCTGATGGAATCCCATATCCTTGATCTCGCTGTTCATAAGCCCACCCAGATTGAACAGCACACAATAAAGCGTCCAGATAATCGCCTGTGGGGTCTTCAATAAGAGCAACCTTCAATTTCTCACTCAATTCGATGTCGAATCCATAGTAGTCTCGAAGTTCTCCTGAGCATAGCCCGCGTACAATTTCACTGCGAGCGGTCTTCTGCTCATCTGATTGCTTCTTTCTGGTATCATTTTTGTATCCGCGCTTGCCGATCCACTTCATAGCGACAAGTTTTGGATAGGCTTCTACCACAATCCTGCTCCCATTTATGGGCCGGCTTGGAAGTATGCTTACTCTATACTTTAGAAGTCGGGGTGCTCCCTGATAGAACATTTTTCCAACCGGAGTACCGTATAATGTCATCGGGCTGCAAGATTTCGCTTTTTTGTCAGTTACTCGGAAATGGTGTTTATCTCCCTTTGGGCGGGAATGACAATATTCTGTCAGCATATCCTCAAATGTCTGTTTATCCATTTTGGCTATAATCTCAACATAGTCTTCCCATGTAAGAGGTAATCCCAAATTGGTGATCAGCTTTCTCGGCAGGCTGAAGGGAAAGTCAATTCCCAATATCCAATCTCCTTCAATATCGAGAAAGTCTTCAAATTGGTTAAAATCTTCAATGTTTCTCAAGTTATTCACTTGCAAAACGCCATTTTCAAGCGTGCATTCTGCATAGGTTATAGGCTTTTTCCGGCGTGGAGCACTGGTAAAGTCCATACCATATATTTTCATGTTTCTCTCCCAACAGTTTCGATATCAAGATTGTTCACATCTACTTCACCCGATATCAATTTTGGCAGTAGCAGGTCGCGAGCACGGCAGCGCAGTTGTTCCTGGACCGCCAGGGGCAGCAGTGTTTGTTCCACCACGGTCCGGTCAGCTTCGATCTGCATGAGAGCGGCGGCTGTGGCAGGGGTTATGGTGTAGTTGGGGTGCCAAATTGGCATTTTTCAGACACCAATTAAAGTGTCAAGCCACCACTGCGGCCTGTGCACCCTTTAGCGACACATTCAATTCACTCATTTGCACAACCGTTGAGGCATCCAGAATTTCTATCTCAAGTATCTTCTTGTCTTTCGAGTAATGCGCGATAATCCCCTCAGCAAGGTCAACAGAATCCACTGGTTTACCTTCTCTGAGTCGTATTATCAATGCATCTGCATCAGGGGAGTATTTTATCTGCAAAGTTTCTACCTCCTTAAAAGTATCTTTTCGCTGTTGGATAATATGCCGTTACAAGAACTGGTAAATTAAGATCATATTCATAGACTGCTCTAATTATTTGTCCATTATATTTTTTATGAGCAATAAATCTGTTATTGTGACCGGTCACAACTTCTTCCGGAAATAGCAAAGTCTCAAGAACCTGTTCAGGGTTTAAATCCCATACAGCTATGCGGTCTAATGAGTGCCATGTAAGTAGAAGTTCAACTGTTTTGGCTGTAACCTCGATTTTATAAAGCCTGCCTTTTGTTTTGTCTTCAGTTCCAATGATTTTGATTTTCATGCTCCTCCATTATTCGGCATCTGCACATCGATATTCTCTACGTCCACCTCGCCTGATATGAGCTTCGGCAGCAGCAGGTTGCGGGTGCGGCGGCGCAGTTCTTCCCGGACGGCCAGGGGCAGCGGTGTTTGTTCCACCACGGTCCGGTCAGCTTCGATCTGCATCAGGGCGGCGGCTGTAGCGGGGGTTATGGTGTAGGTTGGGTGCCAGGGCGGGTTGGTTTTATTCATGATCCATTTCCAGAAGTATTCAGATTGCATTCATCGTTAATTAAAAGACGTTCCTCCAAATATTGTAGAAGCATTATCGCCTTTTTCAAGATATCCTCGAAAACAACTATTAAATCTCTTTCTGCGAGTTGAAAAGTAGCTGCAATTTTTTCATATTTCTTGCCTTTTCTATGTCCCACCCCAGAAGATCTTAGATCGTAGAAATCTCTCAAGAACTTTATGTGCTGTTGAAAATCATTAAGACCTTCGACTGTCAAAAACATTTCAAATTTCGAAATGCCTTTTTCATCTTTTCCTTTTGGAGGGATGAAATTTTTAAGACACTCTTCATTTAATGAATCGATAAACACTTTAGCTAACGCAAGAACTTGCTGATCAAATTCAGCTTGGTCATTCGATAGCGGAATTCTCAAAGCAATGTAATAGTGCTGATCTTCTGTGGTCAATGGTTTGAAAAGTGGCCAACCAAACTCTTTAATCCATTTTTTCTGAAATAATTCAAACTTATATTTAAAGAGCAAATCAGCTTTTTCTGGATCTGCAAATTCCGCAAGAAATCCTCTTTTCCAAGCGACTTTACTAATTTTATCTCCATCTGGTGTGATATTGAAATTTTTCCAATATAGCTGTTCCTTAGAAGACAAGTCTTGTCCCAAATCCCCAAGAAATACCATCACATATTTCTCATGGTTATTATCCATACGCAGACCCCATAAACCACTACATCGAAGGTGGCCGTCTCCAATAGAAAACTTTTCGGGATTGGCAAAATACTTATTCAATACTTCGCGTCGAAAAAAGATAGGAGTCAAGTAATGAGGTGCCCCTGGATTTGCCCCGAAATAGTTTGCAAGTTTCTTTGGATCACAACTATGGATTATATTTTCTCCATTTTCATCAACTCCGATGATGAAATCAGTATGTTCCTTCTGTTTTTCATAAGGCCAAATACCACTCTCGACTTTACTTACTCCTTCAATTAGCTTTTTTCCAATTAATAAAGAGATTGTTCTATGACTTTCAATCATGGAATAGTCAAACTTCGCTATAGAAAGGTGATATAACATTTTCTCTTTTTTTGGGATTTCTTGGTTCTCATCTATACCTAATTCTTCGAGAGTTTTATTGGAATACCTTATGATATCAAAATAGACTGCTAAATGCATTTCCTTGAATGCTATAAATTGCTTAATCTCTTTTAGCTTGATTTTTACTTCTTTATCATCGAGTAAGATTATATCTTCTTCATTGCCATCTTCATCAAATTTTAAATATTTGTTATTTTTAGAGTCGTAAAAGAGATTGTGAAATAGACAAAACTCTTCCGATACCTCTTGATACGAAGGTTTTATTCCATAAAAGTCTCTACACAATACAAGAGGTTCAATACCATCATCATTTCCGAACCGGAAATATTTCGTCACAGAATCCTTGCCTCCATATGTTATGCAACCTGGCATACCGGAACCAATCCTTAAATCCCATGAATAATTATTAAGCACATCTTCGATCTTAGAATTTGGAATTAAAGCACAGAAGAATCCAATATCTTCGAAATCACTCTTGTGCGAGAGATAAACTGTTATCCATGGCTCTTTTCCAACCTTATTTTCGATAAAATCTATACTATCTTCTTGATTAAGCCACGCCAATTTTGTTTTAAGATCTTCCATTGGAAACACCATTAATAATCTTTAAATCTTGAACATCCACTTCACCTGAAATCAGCTTTGGCAGCAGCAGGTCGCGGGTGCGGCGGAGGTTAATATTTTTCTTTTGTAGAACCCCCCTGTTATTCATAAAATCCGAAATTATCTTATCAAAAGAGATTTGGATTCCCTTTGAAGGTACTAATATTGGCTTTGATGTTAATATCTGAGCATTTGCCTGTGGTTGTGCAGCTCCACCTAAATTTGATTTTATAAAATTCTTGTACTCTTAAGACTCAATTATCAAGCCAAAAAGACGATTGCTAAATTCTGGGCTTATACGAATTCGAACTAAATATGATGCAAATACTGTTTCTGGATGATTTTTATTTATTCGTTTTGCATATCCAGTTGTAGCACCAGTTCTGGCAATTACAATGTCACCTTCTTCTAATTTATATTTAATTAGCTTTTCTTCTGTAATTCCACAATATGGAACTGAATCCCAATCAATAAGGTAAGGAACAATGTCTGTTATTCTTAAAAATTTTGGACCAATAGAATCCTTTTGTGCACTAGCCGTGTATCCATAATTAATGAGGCTGCAAATGTCTTTTAATTTTTTCACTTCCCACCCCTCCGGCACCATCCCCATCTCCGACTCCACCATCTTCACTTTCTCATGCCCCGGAAATCGGAACTTCACGAACCACTCGCGGTAGAGCGCCTGCGCCATCTCTTCCAGAATTTTGATGCGCCGCGTGTTGTTCTCGATGAGGTCGTCGTAGGCAGAGAGGATGGCGGCGATTTTGTGTCGATTTTTTTGATAATGAATAGGAAAAGTTGCGAAATCATTCCCTGTGAGATTAGGAAAAGTTGCACCACCAGATAATTTTAATAGTGCATCGAGTTTATTTTCTAAATAATATTTTATATACTTTGTATCCATTGGCGTAGCTCCACGAATTGAGCAAACCCCACGACCTAAGGAATATGGCATATCTGCCCAATTCATGCGCCCAGTGGTTGAACCTCTAACACAAAATATTAAATCACCTTTTTTACTATCCTTTTTTGAATCTGTTGTGAAAAGCGTGCATTTCGGATGGATTAAACCAAACTCTGTTGGACCATTTAGTAGTGGCATACCGACACCTTCATAGTTGTATGTCTCACCTTTTGGTGATGTTCCCATTGTAATAGTTGAGATTTCTCCCAGAGTAACTTCTTGTATTTCCATCACTCCACCCCCTCCAACAGCTTTGCAATCTGCTCAGGTGCAGGAAGTTCCCCTTCCAGTTCCTTTGGCAGAGTAGAAACCATCCGATAAGCACCCACACCCATAGGCTTATTCGACTCCCTCAGCGCATACTCAACAATAGTTTTATCCCTGGATTTGCACAGGATAATACCAATAGAGGGCTTTTCATCTTCCATCCTGACAGTATCATCCAGCGCAGCCAGGTAAAACTGCATCTTACCCACATACTCAGGGATAAACTCCCCAATCTTCAGTTCAAGTGCTATCAGGCACTTCAGATGACGATGGTACAGCAAAAGGTCAATGAAATATTCCTTATCGCTGACCTCAAGACGGTACTGGCTGCCAATGAATGAAAACACCCCGCCCATCTCGTGCAGGAAAGGCTCGATCTTAGCAAGAATCGCCTGCTCTAACTGGCGCTCGCTGTGTTCATCACCAAGTTCCAGAAAGTCAAAGGTATACTCATCCTTAACTGCAAGTTTGGCCTGGCTGCTTATTTCCACAGGCAAAGTCTCCTCAAAATTAGTCTGGTTGAGCAGGGTTTTTTCATAGGTCCGGTTCTCAATCTGATGTATGAGGACGTTCTTGCTCCAGCCGAATTTCCGGGTCATGCGGATATAGAATTCGCGCTCCAGGTTGTCTTTGCACTTTTCCAAAATGATGTGGTTGTGTGTCCAAGCGATTTCTGCCACCAATGGTGGCAGTTTTTGGCTATCCTTATAAGTGAGATAGAAACCGCGCGTTCTCCAGATGTTTCGAGATGAAAAACCGCCTATCCCGGGAAACTCAGCCTGCAGATCTTTGGCAAGCTTCTCCACTACCGATTTTCCCCATGGCTCCTCTTTCTGTCGCTCTACTATCACCTTCCCAATGTCCCAGTATAGCGAAATTAGTTCCTTATTGACCGCCTTTAGAGCTTCGTATTGGGCAGAGCGAATACGCTGTTTTATCTCGCCAAGAAGTACCACATATTCATCAGAAACCAGTTCTTTCATCAGTTCTCTCCTTCCAACAGATTCTCAACATTCTCAGCAATCCTATATTCCAGCCCCCTCGCCTCAACATTCAGCACTTCAAGCTCTTCATTCAGTTCCTCAAGCCGCTCATAAAAATCAAAATCATCCTCCTCACGCTCAGCCACACCCACATACCGCCCTGGATTCAAACTCCATCCCTGTGCCTTGATGTCTGAAAGTGTAGCCACTCTGCACAGACCTGGAATATCCTGATACCTGTTTCCTTCGAATTGCTCCTTCCACTGTAATCTAAGTGCTTCAGCAATGGAAAGCCTCTCTAAGATCTCCCTCGCTTTTTGTTCATCTGATGTCTCGTAATTTCTCAAATAATCGATAGCTAAATCAATATAATGGATAAAATCTTCCACTTTTTCATGGCGGTAAAGCCGGACTATATATGCCAGATACTGAATTTGTTCAGGAGTAAATTCACGATGGGCACGGTCAACCTGTTTGAAGATATGCCGTGCGTCAAGGAACAGAACCGTATCCTGCCTGTCAGTATCCTTTTTTCCCTTATCAAAGAACCAGAGTGTACATGGCAGCGTAACCGTACTGAAGAAATTGGAGCCCACTGCTACCATCACATCCACCTCTCCCGCTTCTATGATCTTCTTCCTGATCTCCAGTTCAGTTCCCCTGGCATCACTGGCAGAGTTTGCCATCACAAAACCAGCCCGGCCTTCGTGATTTAATGCACTGTAGAATATCTGGATCCATATATAATTCCCATTATCAGGCGTAGGCATACCAAATGGGAAGCGGGGATCATCCTTTATCCGCTCCTTATCAATTTTATTCACATTAAAAGGAGGATTAGACATCACAAAATCGAACTTTCCCACAGTGTTGTGGATATCCTCATAATATGAGTTCCCCTCACGGATATCACCTGAAAGGCCGTGAACAGCCAGGTTCATCTTGCAAAGCCGGACGGTCTCTGCTGTTTTTTCCTCACCATAAATACTGATCTCAGAGTTTGGGTTTGCCTTGTGGTTTTCCACAAAGTGGCCACTCTGTACGAACATACCACCTGAACCGCAGGCAGGGTCAAAGATGCGCCCGTGGAAGGGTTCAATAACCTCAACTATTAGTTTCACAACAGATGTAGGGGTGAAGAACTCACCGCCTTTCTGCCCCTCACTCATGGCAAATTTGCCTAAGAAATATTCGTAGATCTTGCCAAAAACATCACCTTCAATGTCCATGGCTATTGAGTTAAAGGTCTTCAATAACGTGAATAATGTGTCATTTTCCAGATGGTTGTAGGTCTTGGGTAGTGTACCTCGCAGTTCCTCATTATCAGCTTCGATGGCACGCATGGCATCATTGATGGCTTTACCGATATCCTCCCCTTCAGGTAGATTGAGTAAAGTCGAGAATCGGGCAGCTTCCGGGAGATATAGGACACCTCGGGCTTGGTAATCGGCTTTGCCGATTGTGCGACGGCTGGTTCTCTTGCCTTCTAATTCCTGCCTGGCTATGGTGAATTTATGGTCGGCGTAGCGAAGAAAGATCAGGCCCAATACGGGTGTTGAATATTCGGATGATTTTAGTTTGGAATTGGCGCGGAGCTCGTCTGCAGCTTCCCATAAGCGTTTTTCTATTTCGTTATTATTACTTACTATATGCACACCTCAACTAAAAATGATATTGATTTCATTATATGTCTATAACTTAATGTAATTATATAATATGTATGCGGTTTTATTTAAGTTATAATTTTGATTAAACATGATGCGCCTTATAATAGCCTACGTAAATCAAATTTTCACAAAGAAATTTTCAAGTCACTTAAATCAGTGTTAATCTGTATTTTAAAATACGAACTCCCACACCCCGTAGTACGGTGAAATAAGCCAACCCACTGGGGCTTCTAATCAATCCATGCCTCCGTTCCTGCTGTACCCACCCGCCTGGGATGAAATTGGTAAAGTTTGGGGCAGTTTCGCTTATTGCCCCTTCTTTGGCTGGTAAGCCTGTGATGAGTGTATCTTCGATGGTCTGTTCAAAGCTCTTTTCTGAGATGTTCATAATATTCTTTATTTCAAAGCAAGTTTCAGAGCATTTTTCAAATCAATAGGTTTGATCATGTTTTTCAGCGGTTTGAAGTGATCATCGTCTGTTAGAATGTGCTTGACATTATTGACTATGCCTGTGGCTGCAATGATTGAATCAATAGTGGGAATGTCATATTTCAGGCGCAATTCGCCGGCACGTATGGCGATCGTGTCGCTTACGTCCACAAAGACCAGGTTGGAGGCGATAAGATTGTTGAGATCGTTGTGCATCTGCTTATTATCTTTCTTACCACGAATTTTGATTAATTCAGTGAGGGTGACTACCGAGACCAGGCCTGTTATTTTTTTATTCTGCAATGCTTTCGCAAGCTCAATATATGAGTCGTCTATCAGGATATCAGCTATGTGCATGGTGTCGATCAAAATCCTGATCATCAGCACCGTTCCTCTTTGCGCATGTCTTCTATCTGCTTTCTTACGGTTCTGGTATCAAGGTCAGACCATGCTCCGCAAAGCGAAGTAAGGTCCGCAGGGGGTACCATTTTGATATAACCTTCTTCTTCCATGATGGCCAGTTTTTCTCCTTTTTTCAGGCCGAGTTTTTTCCTTATGTTGGCAGGTATTACCACCTGTCCTTTGGCACTGATTGTTATGGTTTGCATGGTTTACTGGTAAGACGGTATAAGGTAAATAATTTTCTATCAACTCTGCTATACAGCTTCTTTCAAGATATTTTCAAACTAATCACAGTCCTTAAACAAAGTATCAGGCAGTGATGAGAGCATCGAAAGGATTGCATCCTGCTGCTTTTGCCCCTCTGCTTCTTCTTTAGCCTTTACGTTTTGGTCCTTCTTATTGCTAATTGCCAGGTTATGGAATGCCTTTTGTTCTTTAATCTTATCAATGCGTTTAGGACTTGCCTGGAAATTGAGCTGAAGTGTTTTGAGTTCTCTGCCATTAATTTAGCGCTCCCTGCCACCGCAGCCCGTCAGGGCGGCAGTGTGGCAGCCATCCTTGTGGATTCGTGCGAGTTTGGAACTGCGGTTAATAATGAAATTGAAATAATTCCAGCCTGTCTCCCTTCTGCACATGCGCTGAGCATGGGTTGGGAGTGGAGTGTGAGGGCGGTGGCCTCGGGTGTTGGAGATTGCTGCCGGTAGGGGCATGGCTGTAGAAATATATAATTTATGAAATACTATGCTACAAAGTACTCAAAGAACGCAAAGTTAAGGTTACAACGTCTTTGCGGACTTTGCGCCCTTCGCGGTGAAACAGTGAACAGCAACCTTCAATCTGCGTGTATCTGCGTCCATCTTCAGTTCACATTAAAATAATGTCCAGCCCACGTTCGTTCACTCTCCCGCCGCCCCGCCATTTGCACTTGCCCGACCCTACATCCCCAACGCCACCGTCTGCAAGCTGAATATCCAGTTTAACAGTTCGAGTAAGACTATTGAATCATAGAATGGAGAGTTTGCTCATGAAGTTTATATACAATAAAAAAGGATGCATCATCATGCTTTTTGAGCCGATAGAGATAGCAGGATTGCATATCCCCAACAGGTTCGTGCGCTCGGCCACCCACGAATGGCTGGCAGGGGAAGACTGCACACCTACACCAGCTATAGGTGATATGTACGAAGAACTGGCAAAGTACGATGTCAGCCTGATCATTTCAGGCTATTCTTACGTAAACCCGGCAGGCAAGAGCAGCCAGCGCCAGCAGGGTATCTACGACGACAGGTTCATCGGACCCTACAGGCAGATAACTGGGCGGGTGCATAAATACGGCAGCAAGATAGCACTCCAGATCGTCCATGGCGGCAGGCAGGCGCTGGTCACACCTGAATACCCACACACACTGGCACCATCTGCGGTTAAGGATTCATCTTCAGGCATAACACCGCAGGCCATGAGCGAAGAGCAGATACAGCAGACCATCGAGGATTTTGCCCAGGCTGTGCGCCGGTCACATACGGCAGGTTTTGATGCGGTACAGCTTCACGTTGCCCACGGTTTTCTCCTCAGCAGTTTCATCTCACCCTACACAAACCAGCGCAATGATAAATGGGGCGCTTCAGTAGAGAACCGCACGCGCATCATTGCAGAGATTATCAGTCGCGCCCGGGAGCTGGTGGGTGAGGACTTCCCTATCATGGCGAAGATGAACGCCACCGACGGCTTTGGGGACAGGGGACTGGATGCACCCGAATGTGTGGATGTGGCCGCAGCACTGGAATCGGCTGGTATATGTGTGATAGAGGTCAGCGGCGGTATATTCGAGGCAGGGGACGTGATGTCCAGGCCTGGTATCAATTCGCCAGAGGTGGAGGCGTATTTCAGGGAGTATGCCAGGATGATAAAGCAGGGTGTGGGAATCCCGGTTATGCTGGTGGGTGGATTGAGGTCGAGAGCGGTGATGGAGCAGATGCTTGCCAGCGGCTGCGCTGATATGGTGTCCCTTTGCAGGCCGCTTATCAGGGAGCCGGACCTGGTTGTGAAGTTCAGGGATGGGGCAGAGGAAGTAGAGTGTACTTCGTGTAACAGGTGTTTTTATGAGGGTGGGGTCAGGTGTAATTCCAGGTAGGTGAACAACTGAATTCTTAAGAAGGTAATCTATATGCTGGAAGAGTATAGCGGTCTTGCCTGACCGCCTGATCCCGGTCAGACATGTGATCCTTTCCAAGCGTTCTATTTTCCTGACCTCATCAAAGATAATCGAGTCTTGAAATTACTTTATCTGCAGGGTTGATGCTGCCTGTCTGCCACCAGTAGTTCCTTTTTTTGAGGGAGGATATTATAAATTCTTTATCCATATGAAAATATAGTACGCAATATATGTGTGAATGTTGCGGTGTGTATTTGCATTAAGTGGTGCGAGAGGGAATTCATTGGATATTGCACCAGTTATTAGGATATGGTGATACTGTTCCATAATCCAGTTATGTGCCATAAGTCTTCATGACCCTCGATGACCAGCCATGATTATGAAGATATTATTTCCCGAAAAAATCCAGCATTATGCCATTCCATCACTCTGACATCAGTCGTACGACAAACGGGTCTTCTCATCCGCAAGTGTCGGTTGAATGATCTCTGTCCATCGCGGAGAGTTCCATGTCCCGAGTTTAGTATGCATCTCATAGTAGTTCTGGGGGATCGGATGCGTCCCGATCACGACGTCAAGCCCATACTTTGCCTGGACAAAGTCACGAAATTGGGTTATACGGGGGCAAGGAGGATATCCGACGACCAGTCCTGTGGCGAGGTGTATCACTTCTGCCCCGTTCTTCTTCATCTCCTCAGGAGCGTATTCGATATTTCCACCAGGGCAGCCACCACATGCAGTATATCCAACCAGTTTCACCTCGTTATCCTTATAAATGCTGAATGCCCCCTCCCTGTTATTGAGCGCCCTCAGACATTTGCCTCCGGCACACACATGGTAGCGGTCGCATATAATAATCCCAATCCGGATTTCATCGCTCATTTTACGTCCTCAGTATCTTTTAATTTATGATACGGGTTCTTATGGATTGTGGGCAATAAATGCTTTTTGGAAGTACATAGATGATCTCTCATCCCTGGCCCTTTTCACTCCTACAACCAAAAATTAGGCTTTTAGAGATTCGTTCATACAGGACCCACGAACGATTGTAACGAAGCTATCACCCTGTCAATTCTATCAATCCGGTCTTATATTTTTATATTTATTATGTACAATAGCGTGCAAATTTTCAAAAAAATTACGGAAAAGTATTTCAACCAATAGCACCCCAATTTAATACTATGAACCTAACGCCTGCAGTGAAGACCATGCTGGTAACGGCACTGATTCTCGCATCAGTACTGGCAGGGGGATGCCTTCGGGAGTACGACACCACTCGCCTAGCCATAAATGAAGTAGACATCTCTGCCGGTATCATTGATGACGACATCGTCCGGCTCAATATCATCACCTACATAAGCAACAGCGGCAAGACCTCAGGTGAAGTCGAGATACAGGCAAAAGCCTACAACCTGGGTACCAACCTGCTCGTGGCAGATGAGAAAATATCCATGGGCAACATCGGCAAGGACAGGACCCAGAACGGTACAGTGGAGTTGAAGGTTCCAATTACAGGCAACTACCGCATTGAGGTAACACTGTACGAGGACGGCGGGCAGATAACATCGGGCACTGCCACCATATCAGGCCTCGAATCCCTGCTCACCAGCCCAAAGCATTCATACATCAACATCCGTGACGTGGACGTGACCATGTTATCAAGAGGTGATACCACTACCATCCTGAAGGTGACCACCTTCCTGGATAACTACGGCAGGTCAGATTCGTCACCCTTAACAGCATTGGTGAAACTGCGGGATGCAAAGACCAACCTCATAGGCCAAAGCGGTAACATCAATGTAGGCATAGTAAAAGCAGATACCACCGTGGTCAAGGACATCGAACTTGAAGTGCCAAAGGACAGGGATTACAGGGTAGAGGTAATGATATTCGAGAATGACCGCATCATTACCGAATACGGCATATCATTTTTCATGTCGCCCGACAGTCAAGGTGATGAAGATGTGGTAACGAAGACCAGGTCCGTGAGTACCACAGAGACTATTACTACTGAGTTCGTAGTGCCAGAATCCGCCCCGCGCCCCTATGATGATGTTTACAGGACAGGGGATTACGGGGTCCCGATCCCGACGAAAGAACCGGGCTTTAGCATATTAGGCGCAATTGTGGGTCTGATGGCAGTGGCTGTGATAATGGGAAGAAGAAAAAATAAAATCAGGTGAGATGGATGGAAGAGAATGAAACTGTTAAGAAAAAAGGCCATACAGACAATATCAGGTTATTCAAGACAGGCTTGATTTTAATCATGCTGCTTATATTACTGGTTGCTTCCTTCGGGTTCTACCAGGGTATGCACAGTGCCATCTCTGACCTGTTTGATTACAGATATACCAACCTTATAGGTTCCATTTTTGACCTGGCAATAATAGCAGCCATACTCTATATTGTCAGGGAATTCTACATCAAGAAACAATAACCTTTCTTTAAGGCCGACCCAAATTATATCAAGCCTGCATACTATTATACTCTGAGAGAGGAAGGACGGCCGCCGGGTCACCTGACCTGAGGAAAGTCCCCCCACCACCCGGATACACGAACGCCTGTAGAGGGCGTAGGACGAGAGTCCTGGCAGCTGCCGCTTAAAACCGGTGGCTCACACGGTCTGCCTTATGACAGGCCGTATGATGGCACAGAAACGATACCGTACCGCGTTAATGCTATGATGCTGCAAAGCTGAGGTCGCGCGGGAGGCGGATGGAACGCGTGAATCCTCGTGGGTGCAAGCCAAACAGGGGCCATATGCCTGTCCGGGGCTGGCCCGGAGTTGGCGCTTAGCCGAATGCCGTTATATGGCGGATCACATCCTTATGGGGAAGTGCCGCTAAAACAGAAGGGGGCTTACTCTCCTCACTCATTTCATAATTATTTTTTGACCTGAAGCACAATTTTGTATACTCTGACAATCGCGAGCATAATTGAGTAGTTCCTTGCTAAAATTACCTATATCTATATCGAAATGCGTTTATAATTCCCTATACGTTGAATAACCGTATCCACTTCAAATCTAAGGGTAATTTAAAAATTATTAGACAGGATTTACAGGATCGACAGGATATACCGCAACGTCAACATCCTGTAAATCCTGTAAATCCAGTCAAAATAACATGCTTTTTGAAGTGGATATGAATAACCGGAGATGTGACAATAAATACCAGCTTTCTATTAATGTCAGTCGTCATCGGTTTTATTCTCGGTATATTCAGTGGGCTGGTGCCAGGCATTCACACCAACACGTTCTCTTTCATCTTAGCCGCCTGTTCTCCCTTACTTGATGAACTGGGCTTTAGCCCGGTATGTGTTGCAGCTATTATCATATCCAATTCATTGACCCACACTTTTCTTGACATTATACCGTCTGTATTCCTGGGTGCGCCCGATGCCGATACATCACTGGCTGTGCTGCCAGGGCACCAGATGCTGCTGGACGGGCATGGTTTAGAGGCCATCAGGCTGTCGGCACTGGGCAGTGCAGGCTCGGTAGTGGTCTCACTGGTACTGATACTGCCCATGGCAATATTCTTTATCGGTGTGTATCCGTTTGTGGACCAGTACATTGGCTGGATACTGCTGGCTATTGTGCTGATAATGGTCTATACAGAGCGTGGTGAGGTGGTAGAGGGACAGGGGCCACTGGTGAGGATGAAATACAGGATGTTTGCTGTAGTGCTGTTTTTGGGTTCGGGTCTTCTGGGTTTGTTCGCTTTCGAATCCCAGGCATTGATGGACCCGCTTATCATGGTCGGCGAGCCTTCCATACTCATGCCCCTGTTCAGCGGGCTGTTCGGGGCGTCTATGCTGGTGATAAGCATGCTTACCGATACGGTCATACCTATGCAGGTAAGTTCCAGGCTGATCCTGCCCCCAAAGCGCATATTGAGGGGAACTGTTGTCGGCAGCGTTGCAGGCTCGTTTGTGGCATGGCTGCCCGGTGTCACTTCGGCAGTGGCCACTGTGCTGGCAAGGCTGGCAGTGAAGGAAGATTACTCGGATGATGACACGGCAAGGGAGTTCATTGTTTCCATATCGGGTGTGAACACGGCAAATGCGATCTACGGACTGGTTGCCTTGTATGTGATCGGCAGGACCCGCAGCGGTGCCATGGTTGCCGTGTCTGATGTGATGGGCGGGACGAGTCTGGATGTCAATATCCTGTTCATATTGCTGATAATAATTGTCGGGGTCTCGATTGCTGCCTATTTTATGACGATATACCTGGGTGACAGGATACTGGATGTGCTGACCAGGATCAATTACCGCAGGATGTGCATGGTGATACTGACAGGACTGACATTGCTTGTACTGGTGTTCACGGGCTGGTTCGGGCTTGTGGTGTTTGCTGCGGCTGTTCCTTTGGGTATGCTGGCACCCTACCTGAAGGTGAGGCGGACTCATGCCATGGGTGCATTGATACTGCCGCTGCTGATGTTTTATTTTTGATTGTGGATAATGTATGACTTTTTGTACTTTTGCCACAGAGGTACATCAGGGAATGTTATTGTTTTATCTGTGCATTCTGTGTTTATTCCAAACCGTTCCAGGAAATAATAAAAAAGTCTTAGATTTATTGAGCATCAATAGTCAACAAAAAGTTACCACT
>Ga0255456_1037_pt1 | contig 23541 bp, 26 predicted proteins | sample ANMaggQLBNCT01C7_FD_182646 | JGI IMG/M metagenome (GOLD analysis project Ga0255456, IMG submission 182646) | Sediment cell enrichment communities from methane seep in Santa Monica Basin, California, United Staets - ANME aggregate JGI... | ecosystem: Environmental > Aquatic > Marine > Cold seeps >...
TGATGCACAGTAACCTGCGGGCCGATCTGGCAGCAGCATCCAGGAACGGGGCAGGTGAGCCAAAGGGGTCAAGGTCAACAATGTCAAAATACTTCCGGTGCATGAGAGTATTGGCATTCTGCCGGGAGGAGGTACAGATATCTTCCAGACCATTTCGCTTGATGTTTTCCCGGATCAGTTCATAAGCATCCTGTTTCCAGTCGTTCAGGCAGCACTTGGGTCCCACCTCGGTGGCCATACGTATGCCCCTGATGCCTGAGGCTGACATAACATCAGCGTAGGAAACCGTTTTAGTGTCAAGGCCATGATCTTTTATAAAACAAGCAACAGCAGAAATGGTAATATCACGGTTTAATTCCATTTCAGGGTTATAGAACACACCTGCAGAAGAAGATGGAATACATGATGGATCATCGGGAAGGGGAACCTCAATTCGGACACCCCCTTCAGTGATGACCTTGCTGTTCATTATTTATTATACCACAGTGATATTCATCATAGTTATATCCTTTCGTCCTTGTAAGTAGAATGAATATATGCCAGATTCGTTGAAAGTGTATTTCACAAACTGCTTATAACGAAGATATTGTTCTTCTTCCCATATGCCATTCTCATTAACCAGATATCTTGTTTTCTTCTTATCTTCTAAGTTCCACCATTTAATGGTATCACCCACGTTTATTTCTTTATCCCCTGTAGGTATGAACATGTAATTCATGATCCTGATTAAAATTTCCTTGGGTACTGCAGTAGATGTGGGTGTTACATTTGTTGGCTCAGGCACAGGGGTCCCGGTAGGTATTTCGGTGGGTGTTGCCGTGGGAGTCGCTGTGGGTGTTGCTGTATCTTCAATATATGGTTCAGGTTTAATATCAGTGCAGCCTGCAGCAAATATTGATATTGCCAACAATGTTGTTACAAGAATAATTGAAAAAGCTTTCTTTGGTTCCATAATTATCATCACCTTAATAGTCTTATGGTTTACAATTATTTCATTCTATAAGTTATTAATACTATCGTAAAGATTTGAACAAAATTATTCATTATCCCTCAACTTGACAGCCGTGCCGTATGCCAGTATCTCAGCTGCCCCTGCCATTACCATTGAGGTCATGAACCTGACATTTATTACGGCGTCGGCACCCATCTTTTCGGCATCCTCTACCATGCGGTTAATGGCTTTCTCCCTGGCCTCTTCAAGCATATTGGAGTATTCTGTCAGTTCGCCGCCTACGATGGTGCGCAGACCTGCCAGGATGTCCTTGCCGATATGCTTGGCCTGGATGGTACTGCCACGGGCCATGCCGAGGGTCTGTATGATCTCTTTTCCTGCTATGGTATCTGTGTTCACGATTATCATGTTCTCACCTTTAGTATTTCCTTTCAATCTCAGTATCGTTTGTCCCTATTCTTTCCTTTATCAAAGACAATAACGCGATTATTATACCTAATATAATGGCTGCAAGGGATAGTTTCAGTATCAGGTTGCTCTCCATAGTTAAAATATTATAGAAAGCGTATCCTACCAGCAGGATAATACCTACGACGGCCAGTCCTATGCCCAGATTTCGCACTGCTGTGTTACTATCCATTTCACATCACCCCGAATCTCTAAGAATATAGGCTGTTTCTTGTACATAAATAGATTATGAATAATTTGGTTGTGCATAATTGGATTATACAGGTATTGTGGCTTGGCAAGGATGCTAACAGGGAGGACACGCCGAGTGCAGGGGATGTGATACAGGTGGTGGGAAGGGGGGGATTAGCCGGATAATAGAAATATCAATCTACCGTTTTAGTAAATATACAGTTGCACCAGCAAGGGTTAACAGTGTTAATAATACTGGTAATGGCGCATCAGGTGCATCTTCATTGTCATCAGGTTGAGGCACTGCCTCAGTTTGCGCTTCCGCCTGCATTGATGTTGCAGTATCAAAACTTTCACTTAATATCGAATTATTTGTTAAGCCATTGAATTGCTGATATTGATATGTACTCTCATTCAATTTTACAGTAAGAAACATTGCAGGAACGCCTGTTACACCGAACTCTTTTGCTTCCTGGCGATTTTCACCTGAATTTACACGGATTATGGTGATATTGCCTGCGTATTCCTTTTCCAGTTCATCTACAATAAGAGACTGATTCTTGCAGAAATAACACAAATCAGAATAGAAATAAATAAAAACAGGAGTGTTATTTAACAGGGCATTCTGTATTTCAAGGCTTAACCACTGATCACTGGCCTGGAATAAAACTGCTTCATCTGATTGCAATGAGGCAGATACACTGGTAAATGTGGATAATAATACTACTGATGAAAGGAATAATAACGTTGTAATTTTCATATTGTTTAGACCCACGTAAATATCAAATTTCATGTAATATTCAATTACATATATGTATTGTGCTGCATTTAATACGAAAAATTGGATGAAAGTTTCATTCCACTAACTGAACATCAATCCCAGCTCAGCTTCCAGCATTTCACTCATTGCAGCATTGTACCCATGCCCGCTGCCCTCAACCGGATAAAATACCTTAGGTTCCCCTGCCTTCTCGTATGTCACCTGCGCCAGTTCAAGCGGTATGATGGAATCGTTAATCATATGCATCATCACCAGCTTGCAGGGCGGCAGCCTGTCCAGGTAAGTATCCGGGTCAATGGAGCGAAGGAATCGTGTCTGGTTTTCTGTGACCTGGTTCGAATCATTTGCAATAAAGGATTCAACATCATACCCGCTGGTACTGATACCCACCACTCCGTTGATGGACGGGGCGATGGCTGCGGCAATGATGGCGAACCTGCCGCCGTTACTGATGCCGATAATAGCAATGTTGTCAGAGTCGATCGCAGGGTACTGGCGCATCACATCAACAGCTTTCAATGCATCAAACACCATCTTATGCTGGGTAGGTTCCTGCCCGGCCTGGAACAAACTGCCGTCAAGCTGGAAGTCCACTCCTCCCAAGTTGCGCTGGTCAATGACCATGGAAGCATACCCCATATCTGCCAGTTCGGCAGACAGCCCCTGCTCACCCTCTTTTGATACAGTGGCCCCTGGCAGTATGAGGATGCCGGGGACCGGATGGCTGCTGTTGGGGATACGCAGCAGCGCACTTATAACATCATCCCTGCTGGAATAGTTGATGTAGTCAAGTAAATATTCAGGATTGTTTTCAACGATCATTGAATCATATACCGGAATTCCGCGTTCAGTGGGATAAGACATAATACCATCTTCGTCCACATCCCATTCCTGCAGTGTGGCAGTATTGCCAAAAATAGCCCATAACAATGCGATAAGGATTACGGCCGAGCCAAGAGCGATCAGTATCTTTGCCTTGGCTGCCTTCTTATTCACCGCTGCCTGCTGGCGTCTTGCTTCCTTTTTAGACTGGCCTGGTTCAGGTTTGGTTTTCCGCTTTTTTGCCATCCGGCTATTAGAACAGTTTTGTCCTATATCACATTTATGATTAATTTTTTCGTGACACCACGACCAGTTCATTTATGTAGGCCACTGCCATCGGAATGTCGGGTGGATATTCCACGCTCTATAAACTTTGCAAGCCATAGACATTGGGAGATAGAACTAATTCAAGGTACACAACAAGAAACTGTTCACTGACGTTTGCAGTCACTTGAGTATACAGATCATACTTTATATGTAGCAAATAATTAATTATACCATTTAAGACAATTGATACTGGGATGTAATAATGGTAAATGTAGAAATCGGATGGGTGATGATAATCATAGGATTCGGCCTTCTTGTAGCTGAGTCGCTTCATCCCGGGTTCTTTGTAGCAGTACCTGGCACAGTATTACTGGTTATGGGTGCAGTATTTATACTGCTTCCGGAAATATTCGATCAATGGAGTGCGGTAATTATGGTCATAACTGCACTAATAGCAAGCATTGCAACCATAATGATGTACCGGAAGATTGCCCCGGGACAAATACCATTATCCACCAGCAAGGACACACTGAAAGATAAAATCGGGAAAGTGACCACTGATATTGAACCAGGTTCTATAACCGGAAAAGTGAAGATCGAGAGCCAGACATGGAGTGCCACATCCGAAGCAGTCATCCCGAGAGGAAAAAAAGTGAAAGTAATAGAATCCGAAGGAGTCCATGTAAGAGTTGTTGAAATCAGTGAATGATTCGATTACATCATTTCAGGATAAAAACGTTCAGGAACAAAATTGAAAATAAATTGTATGGAGGATAGTATATGGCAGTAGTTGATTTAGGATTGGGTCTGGTCATTACAATAGCACTCATTTTGATATTTATTTCGGGTGTTACCATCATCCAGCCCTATGAACAGGGTCTATGGATAGTGCTCGGACGCTACAGGAAACGATTGAACCCTGGTTTTAACTGGGTGTATCCGCTGATCAGTGAAGTGATACGTATGGATTTGAGGACCCAGGTCCTGGATGTACCCAGGCAGGAGGTCATTACCAAGGATAACAGTCCCACCAATGTGGACGCTATTGTCTATGTCAGGGTTATTGATCCGGAAAAGGCTTATTTTGAAGTGGTCAATTATCACGTTGCCACTATAAGCCTGTCACAGACCACACTGCGGTCAGTCGTAGGTGATATGGAACTGGACGAGATCCTGTACAACCGGGATTTCATAAATACCAAGCTCAGGGATATTCTTGACGAGGCCACTGATGCCTGGGGTGTAAAGGTAGAGGCCGTGGAGATCAGGGAAGTCGACCCTGTAGGCACAGTCAAGGAGGCCATGGAAGAGCAGACCTCTGCAGAGAGGAAGCGAAGGGCTGCCATCCTGATAGCCGACGGCCAGAAAAAGGCTGCCATCCTTGAGGCCGAAGGTTCCAAACAGGCCCTGATACTGAATGCGGAAGGTATCAGGCAGTCCAAGATACTAGAATCTGAAGGCGAGCGGGTATCCAAGATACTGGTAGCCCAGGGTGAGTCCCAGGGTCTGAGAATCCTCAGTGTGGGTGCCGTGCCCCTGGATAAGAAGGCCATCTCTGTGCTCAGCATGGATATGATGAAGAAGATGGCTGAAGGCCAGGCCACAAAGATAATATTCCCGATGGAGATCTCAAAGATGCTAAACCAGGTAGGGCAGTATCTGGGTGCCTCCACTGAAGTACCTGAAGTTGGCGAGACTGTGGATGTGGAGAAGATCGTGGGTAAGGCCGAGGACATACTGGGACCCATACCCAATCCAGATGAAATGAGGCGGGAAGTTGAGAAGATAGAGGAGGCCCTGGTGAAGGAGACCGAAGAAACAGTGATGGCTGGCGAGTCACTGAAGGAAAAGGCGATGTCCGATAAATCTGACATCCATATTTTTAAGGCAGAGGAAGAGGAATCTTCTGCCGAACCAGAAGGCAGCCCGGAAGAGTGAATGTATATGTCAGGGGGCGGTCAACCGCCGCTCTCTTGCTCTATTTTTAATAATAGTAATATCATATTCCAGATATGTGAATCTTAATATCAGGAGTGCCGGCACAGGCGATATACCGGACATTAAAAGCATCCTGTCACAGTACATACTTGAGACAGAACTGGTGGATGATAACATTGACCAGTTTATTGTAGCCGAAACAGGGGGCAGGATTGTGGGGTGTACGTGTCTGGTTAGCAGTATGGGTGTGATCGAGTTGAGGTCAATAGCCGTGCTCCCATCATGCAAGAATAAGGGAATCGGGCGCAGGTTGTTCGAAACGCTAATGCAAAGGGCAAAAGGTATGACAGACCGGATATTTGTAAGAACGACGGCAAAGGACTTTTTCGAGAAGATGGGGTTTGAAGCACTGGATGGTTCACAAAAACCCGTGCTGTGGCAGGACTGTGCCGACTGCGATAAACTGGATGTGTGTATGCAGGTGCCTATGGTACTGGAATTGAGGTGATGAGATGCTGACACTTGGACTGGTGAACACATACGATAAGATCAAGGTGCTGGACGCACATTACCGCTCCATTGCCAGGGCGGCACCCATTGCCTACAGTTATGGGTTTGCGCTGGCATTGTTCGATTACCCGTTCAAGATGGATGCGGGGGAGCTCTGCGATTTCGTGGCAGGTAAGACCACTATCGGCAGGTCAGGGCGGTACTTAAGGGAGATGCTGGAACACAACCGCTTCTTCGTGTTCGACCTGCCCAAAAAAGGATTCCAGCCCCAGTTCGGCGTACCAGTGGTGACCACCTCTGGCCCTGACCAGAAGAAGGCTATCTCCCCGGCGGCGCTGGCAGATGAGATTATCAGGGGCGGGTCGTACCTGCTGCTGGTGGGGCTGGGGCATAAGGGGCTGCCGCGGGAGTTGTTTGCGAGGGCGCGGTATCACCTGGATATTACGGGGCAGGGGATTCCGCTTGAGACCTGCACTGCTATCGGGGCTGTGCCTGCGGTGCTGGCGGCGTTGGTGGGGGAACGGAGAATATAGAAACTCTTCACGACGTCATCAACAAGAACAGCCACGCAGGTATAAACAAAATATTCCCATCTTCCTTCAATATATCCTTTGTCACCACAATTCCCTTTGTATCAAATTCCTCACAGAATTTGACCAATCCCTTCAGGTCGCGTTTACCAATCTCATTAGAATATTGAACCTCAATAGGAACAACCTCATTCCCTAATGTGACCACCATATCCACTTCATTTCTCGACCTGTCCAGCCAGGGTCTTATACTGCTTGAGTAGTTCATAGCCCCTTTCCACATCCTTGATGTAAAAAACTTCAGGGTACCTGCCTATGATATTTATATGTCAAACTTTCCATTACAGAGTATAAGTTCATGGTATTTTTTTCCGTTTTAAAGTAAAAGATGCTTAACTGCTGTCGCACCCTGGGAAAAAGAGTGGCTTAACTTCCAGGATACTCCGGGGTGTTACTATCCACAGTGTTACTATCCACAGTGTCAGTATCCACAGTGTTACAACAAGCAAACGATAACCTCTATTGGAAAGTATTTTATCACATCTCAATAAAAGGGATTGAATGGTAATATTGAATTCACAGGTAATTTCAATGAGTCAACAAAATAAAGATGAGCTAATAACAAAGATCCTTGAACTAAAAGAATCGCGTAATGCCGTCATTCTGGCCCACAATTACCAGAGGGGGGAAATCCAGGATATTGCAGATTTCGTTGGGGATAGCCTGGGATTGAGCCAGCAGGCTGCAAAACATGATGCCGATGTCATAGTATTTTGCGGTGTAGACTTCATGGCTGAAAGTGCTGCCATCCTTAGTCCGGACAAGACCGTACTGATGCCTGAATTATCATCCCAGTGTCCTATGGCGGCCATGATCACACCTGAAGAGCTGGTAAAAATCAAAAACGAATATCCAGGGGCTGCAGTAGTGACCTATGTAAATACCAGTGCAGCAGTGAAGGCAGAATCAGATATCTGCTGTACATCCTCCAATGCTGTCCAGATAGTGAACAGCCTGGATGAAGATGTAGTGATATTCACACCTGATAATAACCTTGCCCTTTATGCGGCGCGCTACACTGATAAGACGATCATACCTTGGGACGGGTACTGCCCCACACACCAACAGATACTTTCAGGAGATGTACTGCTATTGAAAGACGAACATCCAAATGCCGAGATCATAGTGCATCCTGAATGTAAACCCGACGTGATCGACATTGCAGACGCGGTATTAAGCACAGGTGGGATGGTGGGTCATGTGAAAAAGTCCAGCTATAAAGAATTTATCATAGGTACCGAGGTGGGGATGCTGCACAGGCTGAGAAAGGATAATCCGGATAAGATTTTCTATGCGGCATCAGAGTATGCCGTGTGCCCGAATATGAAAATGATCGGCCTGGAAAGTATCATTACTGCACTTGAAGAGAACAAATACATCGTTACTGTGCCCGGGCATGTGCGGGTGAAGGCCAAAAAAGCGCTTGACCGCATGCTTGAGGCCGGACGTGGCGACTGATGCCGTCCAATTCATTTCGTACCTTTGTTGAGCTGATCAGGTGGGCCAATTGTGCCATGGCAGGTATTGCGGCCCTGGTAGGCACACTGATAGCCTTCCTGGCATTGCCTGATTCCATGCAGGTGCAGCTTGTATATGAGCCTGTGCTTGTTTTTTCTGTTGTGTTCCTGATTACCGGGGCAGGCAATGCAATAAATGATTATTTTGACCACGAGATCGACAGGATAAACCGCCCTAGTCGCCCCATCCCATCAGGAAGGGTGAACAGGAAGACAGCGTTGTACTTTTCATTGTTGCTTTTTGGGATAGGTGTCGTACTGTCATACTGGCTGGGACCTGTATGCCTGTTACTTGCCGGATTTAATTCCTTAATGCTGTTCCTGTACGCCAGTACCCTGAAACGCATGGCACTGGCAGGCAATCTAGTCGTGGGATACCTCACAGGTTCCACCTTCCTGTTCGGGGGTGCACTGGAAATATTTGACGGTACAGGCATCCAGTCGATAATGATACTGTTCCTGCTGGCGGTCCTGGCTACTATGGCCAGGGAGATCGTGAAGGATATACAGGATATTGAAGGGGACAGCAGAGCCGGAGCCAGGACACTTCCCATTGTTATAGGTAAGATGAAAGCTTCACGCCTGGCTGCTGTACTGGGAATTATAGGAATTGTGCTAAGCCCAATGCCCCTGGTCTTTAATGTGAACAATGCATTCGGTGCATCTTACATGGCTGTGATCTTTGTGGCAGATATACTTTTTTTGGTTTCAATTAACGAGATTCTACTGAGGGATAATGCAAAAAAAGCTTCAAAATTGCTAAAGATGGCTATGTTCGTGGCTTTAATAGCTTTTATAGTCGGTACAGTGATATGAAGCTGAATTTATGGTATTCGGATTAGTTTGTCTGGATAATCAAAACATAATTTTTAAATAGGCGTATCCATAAGTTTAAATCATATTTTACCCATGGTTTAATATTATATTTAAGGAGGAACTACAATATGAATGATAAACTCTTACCAACAGCAGCAGTTGAACGCGTGATCAGGGCAGCAGGTGCACACAGGGTCAGTGCCACTGCCAGTGAAGAACTGGCAAAACTTCTTGAAGAATATGGCATTGAAGTAGCAACCAGGGCCAACAGGCTGGCAATCCATGCCAAGAGAACCACGGTCAAGGGCGAGGATATTCTTGAAGCGTTAGAGCAGATGGAGTGATGTTAGAAAAGATCAGATCAATTAGTTGATCTTTTTTGAAACTTTATCCATACGGGTTATTGCAAGGTCCATATCAGTGCCAGGTTTCATCTGGACAAGGAACAACGTATTTTTATCAATCTCCTTAAAGGGCAATAATACCGTCTTTAGTGAATGTTAAGTTATGATCATACCCATTGAGATCAAGACGTTCGGAAAGGTCCCAGATATGGTTATACAATATAGATGAAACTGCATGAGCCATGTTCGCATTGATATTACTATCAAAATGACTTGATATCCCAAGTCCATCTGAAGAAGAAATACCTGCACCCAATACTCTTTCTACTGTTAAGCTATTATAAATATTTCAGTGGATTCTCTAAAATAATATATTATTATGACTATAATAAATAAATTCAGGGAACGGGATATTATTTCGCTTATCACTGGTTTGCTTGAAGCTGAATCCAAAACCGGATCGATCTGTCGTCCGGTAGTAGGGCCGGGAAATGATGATTGTGCAGTCATTGATATGTGTGACTCAGGACTCCTGGTAGCTACAACTGATATGCTTCACAGGAAGGCCGATTTTCCTTTAGGCATGACACCATACCAGATAGGATGGATGAGCATTGCAGTAAACCTGAGTGATATTGCGGCAATGGGGGCCAGGCCGGTAGGTATCATGACAGCACTTGGACTGCCCTCTGGATTGGAAGTGGATTTTGTTAAGGAACTGGTGAGCGGGATGAGTGATTGTGCCTGCAGGTATGGTACACAAATTATTGGCGGGGACGTTGATTGCCACGATGAACTTACCATAGTGGGTTCTGCGCTGGGAGTGGTGGATGCAGGACAACTGGCTACAAGGAAGGGGGCCATGCCGGGTGATCTGGTCTGTGTGACCGGTGAGTTAGGCACTGCCGGGGCCGCACTTGAGGCATTGCAGCAGGGAAGGGATGTTGACCCGGAACTACTGGAAAAATTCTATATGCCATTGCCCAGGATAGCAGAAGGTATGGTGTTGGCAGGTTCTGGCTGCCTGACTGCTATGATGGATATCAGTGACGGGCTGGCACTATCCTTGCACGACCTTACCGCTGCCAGCGGTGTGGGGTTCCATATTAAAGCAAGTGATATACCTGTGCACAGGTCTGTGCGAGATATGGCTCCAGTTGGGGATATGATTGTTGATGATAAGGTCGTCGATGATAAAGCCGTTGAGGCCATTGGTGATATGGTCGTTGATGACAAGGTCGTTGAGGATAAGGTTTTTGAATGGAGTGTATACACTGGCGGCGATTTTGAGCTGCTGTTCACCCTCAATACTGACTGCCTGGAGAGGGCGGGGAAAGTTGCTCAATTCACAGTAATAGGTGAGGTTACCGCCAGCAGAATAACCATTGAGCATAACGGGCACATTGAGGATGTGGAGCCAAGGGGATTCCAGCAGTTCGGGGATAAGGTTTAATTACCTGCAATCAAAGGTTGATACCATGATAATGTGCCCCACCTGCGGCGGTCCTGACTGCATAAGGCCGGCTGAAGATGTGCTTGATTCTATTTACCAGATGTATATGGCCTGCCCGGGATGTCCGCCTGAACCCGGGTGGGACAAGCAGGCCCCACTGGCGGCTTTACTGCACGGGGATACTGTTGATGAGAATACGTTGTTGTGCAGCTCGTGCAGGCGCCGTCCACTGGATGGGGTGATGGGGCATGTGCTGGCTGTTATGCTGGAACACGGGGACAGGGAAGAGGGAGCAGGACTGGCACTGGCCGGGACCCCGCTGATCTCCTGTGGTTTTCCAATTATGTATCCGCCCAGACTGGGTCAGGCAGACCTGGTACTTATAGCAGATAATGTGCGCCCGGATACGGCAGAGGATATTGTGGACAGGGTGCCTGAGGTCAGGGGGGTCGTGCTAAGGGTGGGTGACCAGGCCCACAGCGTGGGTATACTTGATCCTGATTCCCGGCCCCATGAATATACACTGCTTGCAGGTTGCGACATGAGGTGCGATGTGGCAATGAACGCACTGGGGGAACTGGTGATATATAAGAGCCAGAGCAGGATCCATATCGAGTTCCCGCGGGAGAGCGGACACAAGATGAATGTGCTTGGGAAGCTGGACCTGGAGGGGCTGCTGGCTGGCAGGGTGGTAGTGGACGGCATGTGCGGTCCGGGCACTCTGGGCCTGATGGCAGTGCTGATGGGGGCAAGTAAAGTGATATTGAGCGATGCCTGGCGCCCGGCTATTGAGAATGTGCTGCTGAACCTTGAAGTTAATAGAGGGCTGCTGGATGTGGAAGTTGAACGATTGATCCCTACTGGTGATATGCCACTTATCGGGGATGAGCCGGTACTTGTGGCAAGGGCAAGCAGGGGAGGTAACACCATAGCAGAGGTTTATTTCGGTGATATCAGGCGGCTTGCTGGTGTGGTCGATGATTGTGATGTTTGCCTGATAGATTCATTCCCTACTGCAGACCCGTCGGAGTATGTTAAAATATGGAACGATAAAGTATCTTGTGGCAAGGTTATAGTAATATAGAATTATTGGTGTTGTCCCCGATTAATTGACAATTTTTAAATAGTGTTGCTTAACTGCCTGTCTGATGGAAGGTGTGCACTCCAATGATACCGTACTGGTAATCATAGAACAGCGGACCACCGGAGAGTTTTCGAATGGTGATTTTACTTCGCACGATAATGAAAACAACCATGATATGATTTATACTTGTGGACTCTTTTATTGTGTTATTTTCATTTATCCAGAATAAATTAAAATGTCACAAACTTTCTTATACTCTCCAATATATGCATCATTTATATACTCAAACTTACTAATTGTTAGTTAAGAGGTAGATTATGATCGCATCTGAAGCATCCCCAGCACCAACAATAAGCCCGCATTTACAGGGTGTTGAAACAGAGACTTTTCTTACATTATCAAAAATGTCAGAGCAAAAGGAATCTTTACAGAATATATTAAAGAAATATAATACAAAAAGTCCTGAAGACATTGAAATAATGATCGAGCAAGGCGAGATAGGGGAACATCCGGCATATGAGGATTACCTTTCGGCCCTTTCCTTTGAACAAAATATAAAAGACCTTAAAAAATTACTTAATGATCTGGTAAAGAGAATATGATGCACAGGCTGATTGTTATTGCCAGATGTGCCGAGGAGCATTTTTCAGATATAATAAGCGAGGCTCCAATCATTTTTAGCGATAAGGTAAGGCTACTTTTTATCGATGGCTCATTTATGGATATCAGGTATCCTGTTGATTCTAAATACTCATTTCACTGGCAGCTTGAAGATGAAATTATCAGGATAGACACGGCGCCACACCACCGCCGGGTTTCTACGTATCCACGGCATATGCATATTGGTAAGGAGGAAAATGTGATCGAGGATTCGGTGACTGAGATCGGGAATACTGTGGAGGAAAATGTGAAGTGTGTGTTAGAGTTTGTGCGAAGCAAGGTGGGGGAATAAGTTGGGTATTTTCAAATGGTGGAAGGCATCAAGAACATAACATTTTTGACATATATTCTGAACACTTTGCGCTCTTGGCGACCTGCACGCCCTACAGACGTAGCAGGCACTCAACTCCGTAGGAGGTGAGTGTCCTTTGCGGTGTACGATTTTAGCCACCGCAAAGACCAGTTTGAATTGTTTGGTTTTTTACTATAATTATACCGTACCAATTATCCTGTCAGCGCCTGCTCGATCCTCTCCAGTGCGACCTGTATCCGCTCCTGGCTGGTAGCATAGGATATCCTGATAAAGTCCATGCTGTTGGGCCCGAACGCACTTCCCGGTGTGGCAGCCACATGGGCCTCTGTGAGCAACTGCTCGCACACATCATCACCGTTACCGTATTCGCTCACGTCAGCAAAGGAATAGAACGCACCGCTGGGATAATTAGACTTAATACCCATATTGTTCAGCCCGTCCACCAGCAGGTCCCGCCGTGCCTTGAACTCTTCAACCATCCCCGGAATAAATGACTGGTCTCCTTTCAGGGCTTCCACACCCGCCCACTGGACAAAAGTAGTAGCACTGCTGACACTGTGACTCTGCAGCTTGGACATGGACGTGTACAGTTCATGAGAAGTAGCAAGATAACCCAGCCTCCAGCCGGTCATGGCATAAGCCTTTGAAAAACCATTGATAGTGATGGTGCGGTCTTCCATGCCAGGTAGGCTGCCTATACTGAAATGCTCTTTATCGTAGATGATCTTCTCATATATCTCGTCCGAGATCACAGTGATATCGTGGTCGATAGCAAGGTCTGCGATCTCTTTTATCGCATCCCTGGAAAAAATTCCCCCTGTAGGATTGCTGGGGCTGTTCAATACAATAAGCCTGGTCTTTGGAGTGATATAACTGGCTACATCTGTGGGACAAAAATCATTTTCCGGGTCAAGGGGTGCAAACACCGTTTTCCCGCCTGCTATCTTGATGCACGGGTCATAGGATACCCAGGCCGGGTCGAACAGTATGCCCTCGTCGCCCTCGTCCAGTATGGCAAGTATGGCCTCGAACACAGCCTGCTTGGCGCCCGGTGTCACGATAACATGTGCAGGTTCAATATTCAGGTTGTTCTCTTCATTCAGTTTTTCGGCAATAGCAAGGCGCAGTTCGGGAATGCCAGGGGAAGGAGAATAGTGTGTATCGCCCCGGCGCAGCGACACTTCGGCAGCATCACAGATATTCTTTGGTGTGTCAAAATCAGGTTCACCCAGGCTGAAACTGATAACATCATGTCCCTCGCGCTTGAGATCATTGGCCAGGTTAGTCATCCTGAGGGTGGCCGATTCCTCAATACTTTGCAGGCGTTTCGATACCATGGCTTCAATCTGGGATGAGATATTATTTTAATCTTTGCACCAGCTTGACGGCAGCCTCGACCGCACGTTTGGCATAGTCCACCCGCTTGTGTGCATCCAGCCTGCTCATACCCGGTCCGGATATGCCCAGTGTTACCGGTTTATCATATTCCAGTGACAGGTCAGTGATCTTCCTGGTAGCATGCTGCACCACAATCTCATCGTGCTTGGTCTGGCCCTCGATAACGCAGCCGATCGTGACCACGGCATCGATGTTGGGGTCAGTTACCATTTTCTTGATGGCCAGCGGCATATCATATACACCCGGCACCATAATGGTCTGCTCCACTGTGGCCCCTAAAAACTTTGCATGCTCCCTGCCCAGCAGCTCCATCTGGTAGGTAAGGTCCCTGTTGAACTCTGCTACCACAAATCCCAGTTTAATATCGCTCATGATAATAATCTCCGGTTATCTCCAATTCTATTTCTTATTAACATTATACTATAAATTTAAATATGTTCTACAGACCCACCTGACCTGCATCCTTATAGCCCTGGCGCTGCCCGGTACCTGCCTCACGTTCCAGGTCCCGCTTGCTAAACAGCAATTTCACAACATTCAGGGCATGCTCCCGTGAGCGCTGCTCCATCAACCATGCAAGGGTTTTGTCATCCTGCGCTTCATCCTCATGCACGAACACTTCGATCACATGGGTATTGGTCATCAACTGTGCCTGGATGATACCCTGGGAAGCCTCGTGGGCGCATATCTTATCCTTTGGGTCTGCCCCTGGCATACCCAGAGCCATGACAATATCGCAACCCTGTTCCTCGATCAATTTCTTACATGCCACGGGAAGGTCTTTGATACCGGGTACAGTATAACGCTCGATCTTCACAGATGCATTGTTGCGCAGCTCATCAATGGCTGCACCCCCCATATCATACCTGGCAAATGTAGTATCTGCAATACCTACCGTGACCATGTTTTCCTCGAATTGCTACTTTAATGTATCCACTTCAAAAAGCATGGTATTTTGACTGGATTTACAGGATTTACAGGATGTTGACGTTGCGGTATATCCTGTAGATCCTGTTAATCCTGTCTGATAATTTTTAAATTACCCTTAGATTTGAAGTGGATACATTTTAACTGCTACTTTAACTGCTATTGCCTTTATATCTTATCCAGTTCCCTGCTTGCTGCTTCCACGCCTGTGCCAATCCTGTCAATTAGCCCGTGCTTTGCCAGCACCAGTTCCAGTGTAGAGATGGTAGTGACCATATCAGTGGCAGTGAAATTACCCATACTGCCTATCCTGAATATCTTACCCTTCAGGTGTGACTGCCCGCCAGATATCTGGATACCCATATCCAGCATCCCGCCGCGCAGTTGCTTATCAGTTATACCCTCAGGAATGTTCATGGCAGTGACAGTATTGGAATAACTGTGATACTTATCGATCTTCGGGAACAGTTCAATACCCAGCGCACCAGCGGCTGCACGTACGGCTGCTGCACCCTGCGCATGCCTGTGCTTGCGCTGCTGCATTCCTTCCTCCTTCACGATCCTCAGGGCCTCGCACATGGCAGATATTAACGGCACACCTGGTGTGTATGGTGTCTGGGTGGGTGAATTGGAGCCAGATTTACGGTATGCTTTCAGGTCAAGATAATATGGCGGTTTATCCACTATGGCATCCCATGCAGCATCACTGACCGTAATGGCAGACAGACCCGGTGGTGCGGCAATACATTTCTGGGAACCCATAAATGCCAGATCCACACCCCATTTGTCAACCTCCACCGTATCTCCCCCAACTGTAGTAATAGCATCCATAATGAACAGGGCACCGTATTTGTGTGCCAGTTTAGCTACTTCTTCTACCGGGTTTTTTATGGCCGCACTGGTCTCGTTATGTACCATTGCCACGGCCTTGGCACCGTTTTCAAGGGCAGCTTCCACGGCCCCCAGGTCAATGGGCGTGCCCCAGTCATATTGCAATTTTACCGCATTGCCATAGCGTTCCCCGATATCACATAACCGCTCACCGAATTTACCGTTCTCGATAGTGATTATTGTATCATCCTTCCCTATCACGTTCCCTATGGCAGCCTCCATACTGGCAGTGCCTGAACCTGATATTACGAATACTTCGTTACTGGTCCGGAACAGTTCGGCAAGTATCTCCCGGCATTCGTCATAGATGGCGCCGAATTCCTCACCCCTGTGACCGAACATGGGTCTGCCCATGGCTCTTTGTACCCTGGGTGCTATGGGTACCGGCCCAGGTATCATCATCAATGTATTTTCAAGTTTCATTATGTAGTCACTCGATACTGTTCAATCTGAATATGAATTGGTAGATGTTGCATATTACATGTATTGCATGTATATCTTTTTATTTTTGTGTGTTGATCCCTGTCTCAAAAAGTATAGCTACCACATCTTCTCCGTACCTTGTGCACTCCGGAATGAAGTATGCCGGAAATCCAAATATCGACAGTGCCACAGCATCCCACTTATATTTTGTCTATATCTACAAAAACTATATGATAATTCACTCGCTAGTAAAGGTTATGATTATCGGTTTGCTGGGTCCGGAAGGAACGTATTCTGAAAAAGCTGCCAGAGAGCTTAATGTGAAAGCCCGGTTCAAGTTCTTCGATGATCTTGAAGATGTTATTGAATCTGTGCTTACCAGGGAGGTTGACTGTGGTGTAGCCCCTATTGAAAATTCACTGGAAGGATCTATCGGGATTACTATGGATGCACTTAAAGAGTATAATATCTGCATTATCGGCGAGGTTATTGTCCCTATCAGGCACTGCCTCCTGTCAAAGGGGCACATGGAAGATATAAAGGTCATCCTGTCCCATTCCCAGGCACTGGCACAGTGCCGTAAATTCATACGTGGACATTTCAAGGATATTAAGATACAGACCACAGGCAGCACATCACATGCAGCAAAACTCACTTCTGAATTCCCTGGGATGGCTGCCATAGCATCCAGGGAATCTGCACAGAAATATGGTCTTGATATACTGGCAGATAATATCCAGGACTATAAAGAGAACTATACCAGGTTCGTAGTTTTAGGGAATAATATTCCCGAAGCTACCGGGCATGATAAAACATCCATCATCATTCACCTGGGCCATGACAGATCAGGTGCACTGTACGATCTACTGGGTGAATTTGCCAGTGGCAACATCAATCTGACAAAAATCGAATCCAGACCTTCAAAGATGGGATTGGGTGATTATTTATTTTATATAGATATGGAAGGACACAGGTCTGATAGAAATATTAGTGTGGCACTGAATAATATCGAAAAAATAGTTGATTGGGTGAAGATTATCGGTTCATATCCATCAGCTATAAAAAATACTAAACAAAATTAAGAAACTATTTTAAATATTGACACTCTAATTGATACTATGAGTTTCAGGTTGAAGTCTGCAATAAATATCCTATGGCAAAAGATGTTCTACTTGATTGATAATGATCTGCCTGTTATTCGGCCCACCCTGGGAGATTATGTCAAAACAATCGAAACACAGAAGCGTCTGGATTATGTTCTATTCTACAATCCAAACATAGCCCGGATTGAATACCAGTCCGCTTTAAACTATACAAAGGAAAATGTTCAGGAGCATCACGATAAAAAGGGATTGGAATCCAGGCTGTTCAGGAACTTCAATCGAAAAGATCCAAATCAGGGCTTGAAAATACTTCATATATTGAACCAGAATATTTACGGGCCATTGTTCCGGAAAATAGGTAAAGGATACGGAACATTCCAATCCATTGATCCTGATTCCAGACAAATTACGTATGAAGTGAAAAACTGTGATGAATGTTCGGATCTTCCTGCTGTAGGTTCAAAGACATGTTTCTATTTTTCCGGCCTTTTGGCAGGTATCTTCAGTGCACTATTTGATCAGTCTATGGGAACATATGAATCAACGTGCAGTACCAATGGAGAACCTGCCTGCAATTATGAGATCAATAACACACGTGATATAAGTTTCATAGATAAACTGGATGAATATCTTTCTTTGAAAATTTCAGATGAGGTACTAAACGAAGTGGAAAAAGCATTATCTGAAAATATATTGGAATCATTAAAAGCCGAAACTCCACCAGAACCAATTGTAGGAATCAATAGTCATATTAGTCATATTATTGGCTACCAACTAAGAATATTGAATAACCTGGAACAGAACCCTGAAATATTCTCTGAGACCTACCGCAAGGCCGGAGTCAGGTTCAGCAATCGACTCGTGGAGATATTGAAAAGCTTCTATCAGGTTGACGGTGAGGAGTTACTTACAGAAGCACTTCCTAAATATTACAAACAGCAACTCCTGGCAAATATAGAGTCCGTTGAAAAATTCCAGGACGGATTCCTGATAACAATTTCCGAATCGGTTGACTGTGCTGGTTTGAAAAATCTGGATGTTAAACCCTGTGCGTTCATGCGGGGGGAGATCGAGGGTATTGCAAATATTGCTACTGGTAAACATATCCGGTGCGATATCCATTCCTGTAAGTACGATTCCGGAGAACATTTCTGCCAGTTGGAGCTTTCGTACCTTGAGGAGAAAAAAGATATTCCTGACTGGTTGAAAGAGATTGAAGAGCAGTAAAATGTCCGGGAACGAACCCGATATTTTATTGGTCTTGCATTCATAAGGTCAACTGTAATGAAGAAACCGGAATTCCTGCCCGACGGTCCTGGAGTATATTTATTCAAGAACAGGGACGATCATATCATTTATGTGGGCAAGGCATCCTCTGTTAAAAAAAGGGTGTCCCAGTATTTCCAGAGTACTGACATGGACCCTAAGACCCGGGCACTTGTAAAAAACATTGCAGATATAGAGTATCTGGTGACTCCCAGCGAGATCGATGCCCTTATCCTGGAATCCAACCTGATCAAGGAGCACCGGCCAAGGTATAATATTGACATGAAGGACGACAAACAGTACCCTTTTATCAAGATCACGGTCAATGAAGATTTTCCACGCATTTTTATCACACGCAGGAGGTTAAGGGATGGGGCCAGGTATTTCGGTCCTTATACAAATGCCGGTTCGGTACGTGAAAGCCTGAAGATCATATCCCAGTTGTTCAGGATACGCCAGTGCAAGAAAAGAATCGTCCCCAGAGGCAGGCCGTGTCTCAATTTCCAGATGGGGTTGTGCAGTGCCCCATGTAACGCTCAGATAGATAAAGAACAATACCACCTGGCTGTGGAGGAGACTATCCAGTTCCTGGAAGGTAAGAACGACAAACTGGTACTGATGTTAAATAAGCGAATGCAGGAACATATATCGAAACAGAACTTCGAAGCTGCTGCGACATTGAGGGACCAGTTGCAAGCCATCGAACTGCTTTCAAGGCGGCAGCAGGTAACAGGGGGATTCGATGACTGGGATGCCATCTCCATTGCTATTTCGGGCGACAATGCCAGTGCACAGGTGCTCTACATCAGGAACGGCAGCCTGGTGGGCCGGGCTGAATTCACACTCAACTCACAGAATGCCAGTGAAAGTGAGATCATGGGGGCGTTTTTAAAACAATATTACAGCGATGCACCTGTTCCGGGAGAGGTACTGCTGGACACCATGCCAGATGACCCTGCTATTCTGGAATGGCTGCGGGGCGTAGCTGGTAAAGTGGATATTATTGTTCCATCCAGGGGACGTAAAAAGGGGCTTGTGGATATGGCTTTTAGAAACGCACGGTCACATTTGAAAATGGTACTGCTAAATGATGAGAAAAAGGAGAAATCAGGGTATGGTGCACTGGTAGAACTGCAGGATATACTGGGCCTGGATAGTCTGCCAGAGCGTGTGGAAGCATTTGATATCTCAAACACTGGTGGCACCGATGCCGTGGGTAGTATGGTGGTATTCACGAATGGAAGACCGGACCTGAGGCGGTACCGCCATTTCAATATAAGGACAGTAAAGGGGATAAACGACCCGGCCATGATGGAGGAAGTAGTATCCAGGCGCTTAAAACGTATCGGTAGTGGTGAGGATACAGTACCAGGTCTTATTGTCGTGGATGGGGGGGTGACACAGCTTGGTGCGGCCTTAAGTGCCATGGAGCAAACTGGTATTCATGTGCCTGTTATCGGGCTGGCAAAGCAGTTCGAACATATCTACATTCCCTATACCGATGCCCCGCTGATACTACCCGAAACCTCGCCAGCCCTGAAGATGCTGAAAACTATCAGGGATGAATCCCACAGGTTTGCTATCTCACACCACCGGCGGCGCAGGACATCACGGTTGAGGACATCTGTCCTGGATACGATACCGGGAATAGGAAAAAAAAGAAAGGAGATACTGCTCAGGCATTTCGGTTCGCTGGACGGGATAAAAAATGCAGGTAAGGATGAACTGGAAAATGTGCCGGGAATAAGCAAGGTAATTGCGAAAACAATATTTTCCAAATTGCATGCACCAAAAGCTTATAAGTTGTAAGGTGGTTAAGGAAATAACCGATAACCGGTATCATATATTACTATAATTTTATGTAATTTACAATTTCAATTGGAGGATAATCATCAATGGGAAATAGACCAGCTAAGACATTCAGGAATTATAATAGCAGGAGAGCATATACCCGCAGGAAATACATGGGCGGAGTGCCTGGTAGTAAGGTCGTACATTACGATATGGGGAATGTAAAAGGTGATTTCCCAATCAAAGTTTCACTAGTGGCAAAGGAGGCATGCAAAATAAGGGATTCTGCATTGGAAGCGGGCAGGATCACAGCTAACAGGCTGCTTGTTAAGAACCTGGGTACGCAGAACTTCCATGTGAAGCTCAGAGTACACCCGTATCAGGTAATAAGGGAAAACAAACAGGCAACCGGTGCCGGGGCTGACAGGGTCAGCCAGGGTATGCGCCAGGCATTCGGAAAGGCAACAGGCATTGCCGCCAGGGTAAGGGCAGGACAGAAGGTCTTTACCATATCTGTAGACAAAGAAGGTTTTCCGATAGCCAAGGATGCTCTAAGACGCTGCGGCCATAAACTTTCCACACCTGTAAGTATCGTGGTGGATGAAGGACAAAAACTTATCAACTGATTCGTTATTTGGTTAAAAGCAAAATCGGAAGTGGTAATATGGGAGAATATGAAACTTATCTGGACAGGGCATATGAGAAACTACCTGATATCGTAACCACTGACGAAAGGTTCGTAATTCCCGAACCCAGGATATTCTCAGAAGGTAAAGCTACCGTACTTGAGAACTTTGGCCAGATAGCTGATGTCCTGAACAGGGACCCTGACCACTTGATGAAAGCCCTTACAAGGGAACTGGGAACGGCAGGTAAGATCGACGGACAGCATGCTGTATTCCAGGGAAAGTTCATGGTAGATGCCATTGCAGAACAAATTAATGCTTATGTTGAAGAGTATGTTAAATGCTCGGAATGCGGGCGCCCCGACACCAAGCTGGTCAAATCCGAACGTGTCCTGATGCTTCAGTGTGATGCATGCGGGGCTCACAGGCCTGTCCGGAAAAGAAGGGTAAGGGTCGAAGCTAAAAGGGATGCTCTTGAAGAAGGCGAAGAATATGAGTTCAAGATCGAGAGCGTGGGTTCCAAAGGCGATGGTGTGGCAAAGGTGGATAAGTACATCGTATATGTTGCAGGGGCATCCAAAAAGGAGATCGTTAAGGCAAAGGTCAAACGTATTTCCGGTACTGTGGTATTTGCCGAACCTGTAAGGTAGGTAGTGTTAGTAAAATTCACATACGGGGCTGTGGCCCTACTCAGGCCAGTAGCGGGCCGCACACGTATGAAGCCATGCGGGCTCCATACGTGGACTGGTTACAGCGCTGCCCTCATCTACTCAGGCCAGTAGCAGGTCTGGGACGTATGGCGCTTTCGCAGCATACGTCGAAAATATGTTATACACATAAATACATACGTTAATACAACAAGGGGCTGTGGCCTAGTCAGGAATGGCGACGGGCTCCAGCGGATAAAATGATGAGCAACGGGTCTACTGAGACCAGCCCGACGGGGCAGGTCAGTGAGGAGCCGTTGGAGCACTGATTTGGTGTTCTCCTTGAATTCTTCAAGGGTTCGGAGAGACCCGTCGATCGTGAGTTCAAATCTCACCAGCCCCACGTTTTATTTTTCTACAAATAAGAACCGTTGGTATAGCCATGATTCCCGGCAAGAATATACATAGGATTTACATCGCACATATCCTGCATCTACTCGCCGGACCCAAGCAGCCATTTCCAGATAGGAATATACGTTATCCCGTCTTCGGATTTATCAACATTCCTTGTAAGCAGGATTAATTCTGAAACTCTACCCTGAAAGTTCTCTTTAAATTCAAGCAATGCTTTAATCTCTCTTTCATCTATAACATCACTGTAAGTAACATTAACTCCCATCAGGGTATTGTCCTTATTCTTTACAACAAAATCCACTTCTCTGCGACCTTTCCAGTAATATACATCCAGATTTCTTCTTTTGAGTTCGATGAAAGCGCTGTTCTCTGCAAGTTTACCTTCATCAGATGAAAACTTAAAAGATGCCGCATTCCTGAGACCATTATCAATGCAATATATTTTTCTCGGTTTCTGGATGGCTAATGACGTTTTTATGGAATACGAAAAAAAGTTAAGTTGATAGATAAGATACGCCTGTTCCAAATATAGGAGATATTCCTTTAAACTGCTTACAGACAGCCCTATCGCTTTTGATATTTTCATGTAGCTCAACAAGGCTGAGATATTTGTAAGGGCATAGTTAGCCAATTCGATCAACTTTGAACTTTCCCTTATTTTTTTTCCCACTACGATATCCCGCAGTAAAATGCTGTCAAAATATTCATTTAGCCGCATGTGATTTATATCAACATCAGTCTCCAGGACAACTTCGGGAAATCCCCCATTGTTCAGGTAGTTCAAGAAATGGTGAACAACTTCACTTCTTTGCACATCAGTATCTTTAAGCTCAAATTCCATAAATCCCAGATATTCATTGAACGATAAAGGATAGACAGTCTTTGAGATAACCCTGCCTGTTAACAATGTTGACATCTTGTCAGAAAGCATCGTACTGTTTGAACCAGTTATAACGAATTTAATATCAATGTCATATAGATCATAATATTTTTTTAGCCATTTTTCCCAGTTTTCTATGTTCTGGATCTCGTCCAAAAATATGTACTTACGACCGGATGGATTGTTTATCTCGATATAGTTCTCGAAAATACTGTCAAGTATGCTGATACTTTTATCTTCGAAAGGTTCATCCAGATTGAAATACAGTATATTTGTCGGAGCAATCCCGTTCTCGATCAGGTGATCAATTATCTGGAATTGTATAGTTGATTTTCCACATCTGCGTACTCCGGTTATGCAGATAATCTCTTTTATGTTCAGCAGCTTTGTAATCCAGCCAAGTGTTTCAGGTCTTGCAATACGTTTTTTTGTTTCAGGGACTTTACCATATAGCCACCATGGATTCCATCGTTTTACAATTTCCTTCAT
>Ga0255456_1038_pt1 | contig 23267 bp, 23 predicted proteins | sample ANMaggQLBNCT01C7_FD_182646 | JGI IMG/M metagenome (GOLD analysis project Ga0255456, IMG submission 182646) | Sediment cell enrichment communities from methane seep in Santa Monica Basin, California, United Staets - ANME aggregate JGI... | ecosystem: Environmental > Aquatic > Marine > Cold seeps >...
CCGGGTCCAGCATCTGGTATCCTTTTGCCACAGCCGCTGCGCTGCGTGACATGCCGTGGACATTGATAACCAGCAGCACCGGTATACCTAATGTTTTAGCAACATGGGCACTGCTTGCGATCTGGGTGGATTCAATACCATCATACAGGCCCATTACACCTTCTATAATGGATATGTCTGAGTTTTGATATTTAGCAAATGTTCTGCATACTCCTTTTGTACCCATGATATAAGAATCAAGGTTCATGGAGGGATTACCGCTAATTGCTGTATGGTGTGAGGGGTCTATAAAATCGGGTCCGACCTTGAATGGCTGGACTGACATACCCCTGCGTGTAAGTGCTGCCATTAATCCAAGTGATACCGTAGTTTTACCCACACCGCTGTGGGTCCCTGTGATCATTACAGCTTTTGTCATAGGATCTATACCTTACCTGACATGATTATCATCTCATTAATGCAGGCTACTGCCACAGGTGTACCCCCCCTGGTTCCAGTGCAGATTATGGATGGCATATCAATTTTCCTTATCTTTTCTTTTGATTCGGCAGCGTTCACGAATCCCACAGGAACAGCCACGACCATGACCGGTCTGATACCATATTCCACCATACGGGAAACAGTAATAGCAGCCGAAGGTGCATTTCCAATGACTACAATAGAATTCTCAAGACCCTGTGCAGCACTCAGAAAACCCGCCGATGTCCTGGTAATACCTAACTTCTGGGCAAGTTTTGGAGCACCTTCTATATCCAGTACGCACTCTATTTGACACTCATGTCCTTTCTTGATAATGCCTGTCTTTACCATCCTTATATCAGTATATATAGTCGCACCTGCAGATATAGCCCCGATCCCGGCTTTAACCGGGTCATTGCTAAACACCAGCAGGTCCTTGATTGCCGGATCTCCAGTGGCTACCACACAGCGCTGGCGTATCCCATCTTCCGGACCATTATCTCCTACGATCTCTCTTGCAATAGCGCGGCCTGCTTCTGATATAGTCATGGCTTCAGGAGTTGTAGCTCCCGGTTCTATACATCTTCGGACAAGTTCGGGATCGATTTTTTTAGTATGCTGTCCGGCGGTTGTTAATAGATCAGTAGTCATATTTCTTATGATATCCCCTTGGTGTAATAATCCTGGAATTCCATATTCCGGATTCACTGTTTCCTATGATCACCGTAGTTCTCATGTCCACGTCATCGTCATATTCCAGCACGTTGCCTAGTGTGGTTACGATGACTGCTTCACCTTCACTGCGCAGCGCATTTTTAACAATACCTACAGGTACGCTATATTCCCTGCTGCGCCTGATAATTTTGACAGCTTTTTGAAAGTTGTTGTTCCTCTGCCTGCTTTTTGGATTATAGATACCTATTACCATATCTGCCTCCGTCATTGCATGTAAGCGTTTTTCAATAGTATCCCATGGTGTGAGCAGATCACTCAGGCTGATCACTGCAAAATCCGTAACAACAGGAGCACCCAGCAAACTTGCCACAGCGCTTAAAGCTGTGACACCGGGCACGATCTCAATATCTACTTGTGAATTTTCATGCCTTGCCACTTCCAGCACCAGACCTGCCATACCATATATATTGGAATCACCACCACTGACCATAACCACTGTATTATCCCGGGCTAGCTGGATGGCTTTTTTTGCCCTTTCCACTTCGTGTCCCATTGTCGATCTTATCACCTGCTGGCTGGTTACCAGATGGCTGATCTGATCGAGGTATGTACTGTTACCGATAATGATATCTGCATTCTTCAGTACATCTGCTGCTTTTATGGTCAGGTGATCAGGCGACCCCGGCCCGATCCCTACTACATAGAGCATCCCGTTATTGTGCGATTGCGATGGTGACATTGTCATATACCTTCTTTTTCATGATCAGTTTATTTTCCCTGCTAAGTGCCAGTGCACAAGGTTCGCATACGCCATTGAGTCCCAGTCTTTTTGCCTCGGATGCGGAAGGTGCATTGATGGAATTGATCACTTCAGCAGGGATAAATACGATCTGCCCCCCCATCCCAAAAATAGCTTCAATAAGTCCGGATTCATTCCCTTTGATCGTTGCAGAGGCAAACAGTTCAACATCCGGTAATGTCAATCCATGCTCAGCCAGAGCTTTTTTCACAGCATACACCACATTGTTTGAACTCACATCGCGTCTGGTACCTATACCTACGATAACACCTGTCTTCTGGTTATCTCCTTGCTTCTCTATCCCTTCCTTCTCTACCCCTTCCTTCTCTACCCCTTCTTTCCTCACTCCTTTCTTTTTAAGCACTGTAACATCAGGGTCTACCATAACCACTTTTGGTCCTGAGATATTGATCAGTGGCAGGTCTGACCTGAGCAGACAGGAATTCACTACCCTGGTGGAATCCCTGTTCACGATCTCGCAGTCCAGTGTATCTGCTATAGTTTCCACATTGGGCCGGTGCAGTACTTCAGTAGCTGTAGTTATTACCGGATGTGCTCCGCATTTTACGAGACGCTTTGCAAGTTCATTAGCACCATGATGACCGCCGCATAATGATATAGCATTATTGAGTCCTGCATCCACCACTACAACCGGCGGATCATCCCATTTGTCCTTAAGCAAGGGGGCGAGCTGCCTTACTGCAATGCCGCATGCCATTACCGCTATGATGGCTTCATACTCTGAAAATGCCTTTTTAAAAGCATTATCATCGAACAGTATAAGGTCTCCATCAACACATTCCCTGACCTTAACGGCTGCTTCATAATTATGCTGCAGGTAAATTATTGCGGTGAGTATAAATGAGACCTCCTGTACTGTACCGGGTCCACCACACCGCCGATGAGTATCATAGCAGATTGAGTAAGTCCTGCTGATATGACCTTTTCTGCAATGTCTTCGACTGTACCTTTGATTATCTTTTGATCTTTCCAGGAGGCATGATAGACCACAGCCACAGGTGTATCAGGAGGATATTCCACTGTTTTCATAATTTCATCGATTGTATGGGTTCCAAGGAATACTGCCATGGTTGCACCGTGCCTGGATAGTGCTTTTAAGTCATCTTCCTTTAGAGTCTCTCCTGCGGGTCTGGAAATGATCAGTGTTTCACTAACTCCTTTTAATGTCAACTGGATACCCAGTGCTGCGCTGGCGGCAAATAAAGAAGATACTCCGGGTATGATCTCTATTTCAACATTGTGTTTTGCCAGTTCATTGATCTGTTCTATGATCGCACCATATAATGACGGGTCACCACTGTGCAGCCTGACTACCTTTTCACCTCTACCGAGGGCTTCTACCATTGTACTGGTGATATCTTCAAGTCGCATCCCGTAGCTGTTGATCTTTTGTGCATCTGTACTGCTAAGCAGTTCAGGATTTACCAGTGAGCCTGCATATACTATCAGGTCAGCACTGTTAAGCAGTCTTTGTCCTTTTATTGTAATTAGTTCAGGGTCGCCGGGACCTGCTCCTATAAAATATATTTTATTATCAGTCACGTTGTTTCCTCGCATGGATGATACTGAAATAATCGCCTGTATCAGGCATATCGTCTGTATTCGTAATTATCTCTTCGCTGTCAGAAAATAAACGCTGGGCCAGAATGAAATCACTAAATCCCTCTAAGCGCAGTGTTTCGACAATCTTTTTTGGTTGTCTGGCTTTTAAGATTATTCTGTCATTGACAGGGCTCCCGTCACTGACCGTAAAGGAGGTATCTATACTGATATTGGTCCTGGATGCAAAAGCCGTTATAGAACTGATGCCGGGAATAGTTTCAATGAGAATCCCGGGATGGCGCTGTTTGATGATCCTGCTAAGGTGTGTGAAGGTACTAAAAAAATTGGGATCACCAATAAGACCGAAAGCTGCCAGTCCATCTAAAGCATATTCAGCCACCTTATCAGCATTATGCTCCCAGTGGGACTGTAATATATCTTTATCCCTTGTCATAGGAAATTCCAGTATATGCGGCGTACCATATGGTTCAACCAGGTCGGATGCCAGACGCCCGGGTACAAAAATAATATCAGCACGCTTTAAGGTCTCAACAGCTTTAATTGTCATCAGGTCAGGATCACCCGGACCAAGTCCTACTCCAACCAGCATTCAGGGCACCTCCCTGTGTGCTTCTTTGCTGGCATCGCCAACAATGATATAAACAGGGTTTAAAGGTTTGAATGCAATCTCACCTGCAAGTTCATAGCTTTTTGAGATCTGGACATGGACTACTTCACTGAATATCTCCAGGTCCTGCATGATCTTAATGATGTTTGAAACAGTCTGTATCCTGACGGCATTTACCACAATCCTGTTTTTTACTTTTTTCTTCAACTGCTGCAGTACGGGTTTGATATTTTTTGTCCCTCCTATGAATGCACAGTCAAGGAGCGGCAGTTCATCCAGCACGCCTGGTGCCTCACCTTGAATTAATTTAATGTTGTTGATGTGTGATTCTGTTATGTTCTTTTCTGTAACTGTTATTGCTTCTTTCCTTGAGTCAATTGCATATACAAAACCTGCTTTTTTGGCGGCCAGAATGGATATACTACCTGTTCCGCACCCTATATCGGCAATCACATCACCGGGAGAAGGTTTTAGTTTTAAAAGTGTTATTGCTGCAATTTCGGATTTTGTAGGTCCGCCTTTTACTATTTCCATTGGTGATCACTGAATAATAAATTGATTTGCATCCGTGCTTGTAAAACACTTGGTTTTCGACATCAAATTCATCTTAATTATCTAAAAAGGTACCTATACGAGTCCTCTATATGGAAGAAGTGTGGAGAGGCTGAATTTTAGATCGCTTGATGCTATCCTATTCGTTTTAGGATATGGTCTTATGTTAACAGGCTACAGACCAGGACTCCCTGCCACCACAACCCCTGCACCCTCCAGCGCCTCAATCTTCTCCTTCGCAGTCCCGCCGCCTCCGCTGATAATGGCTCCGGCATGGCCCATAGTCTTGCCCGGCGGCGCGCTTGTGCCTATTGCAGCCACCGGGCCAATTCGAAGATTATTAGATGGGGATCCGATTACATAATAAAGAAACGAATTCGATATATGATATTTATAACATTAAGATTAAGTTGTAAGTAGTATTTAGAGTATAAATGTTTATATTCCTTTCAGGAGATTTATAATGCCAGAAGAATTCATTATTGCTGAAGACCTCGACTTAGCATGGAGTAATTTTGAACCCTTTTATCCACTTCCTGCCAATAGTCCGTTTCATGTGGAACGGAAGGGGAAACCTTTGAATAGATTAAAAAGAGCACTTCTCAGACAGCACAGGCAGTCACCAAAATATTTTTTCTCAGGTCATCGGGGCTGCGGCAAATCTACAGAACTTAACAGGCTTGCTGCCGATGGGGAGGTTAATGAAAAATTTTTTATTGTAAAGTATTCGGTTAAAGAAGTGTGTGACGTCAACAATCTCAATTATGTTGATGTGCTGTTTTCGATCGGAGCACAATTATATATTCAATATATTGATTCTGGCAAGGAACTCAAACCCGAGCTTATAGAGCAGCTTGAAGGATGGAAGCACAGCATAGAAAAGATCAGTGAAGAGGAAACATCAATTGCAGCTACTGTAGAAGGTGGACTCAGGACTTTTTTCCTCTCAGTGCTGGCAAGGATCAGGTCAGAAGATACTACAAGAAAGACAATCAGGGAGATAATTGAACCCAGACTCTCTGATCTTATTGATAAAATAAATCTGATAATAGCAAATATTGAAAGTAATGAAAAAAAGAAAGTGCTGGTTCTAATTGATGATCTTGATAAAACCAGGTTGGAACAGGCAAAGGAAATTTTCTATAACAGCCAGACTGCCATTACCCAACCGATATGCCATATTGTCTATACCGTGCCGATTTCCATATTCTTTGCCCAGGAGTTCACTGCAATTAGGGAATCTAAGTTTTTCTTACCAAATGTAAAACTTCATTCCAAGAATGACAGGAACAGTAAGGATGAGGAAGGTTATGGGCTGATGGAACAGTTTATTTTTAACAGGATGAAAAGCGAACTGATACGACCCGATGCACTTGATCTGGCAATTAGAATGGGCGCTGGTGTGTTCAGGGAAAACGCACGCATCATGCAGATTGCAGCCGACAGTGCAATAGAAAATGACAGGGATCAAATAATTGAGGAAGATGTCAAGAGAGCAGAACGGGAGATCAGAAGTGATTTCAGGCGTATTTTAAAAACTGAAGACTATGCAACTCTTAAAGAAATATGCAAGGATAATGAAATAAAAGGAATCGATAAAATCGGGCGTTTATTACATAACCTGAGTGTTCTGGAATATATGAATGATGAGACCTGGTGCGATATACATCCTACACTTGTGGAACTTGTAGAGAATGACTGAAATAATGGATCCTATCGAGGCGCGGGTTTCAAGACTTGGCAATTACTTGATTCGCGCGCATAAATATAATAAGGCGTCCATTCTTTTTGCACTGTATCTTAGTGAATATGTGCGTGCTGATGTCGAGAAAGAGATCAAGCAATTACTGATTGAACAGGGACTTGAAGCTCTCAGTGTTGACGCTGGTGAACATAAAGACCTGCCGTCTTTTTTTTCATCAAGAAGTGCTGACCGGACTGTTTTTTTTGTGCATAGTATGGAAAAAGGTTTTCCTGAAGCCCTCAGGTATTTGAATTTTAAAAGGGAGGAAATTATTGACCATCGAGTGAAGGCAGTATTCTGGGTAACTGATAAAGAACTTACTCGCATCGGCAATGAAGCGCCTGATTTCTTTGCCTTCAGGAACAGGGTCGTAGAATTTATTGAAGTACCGCTTGTAGAAGAGCGCAGACCTGCTATCGTTGAATTTGCACTGGAAACTGAATATAAGTCGCTGGATGAGATTAAACACAGTATAGAGTTAAAAGAAACTCTGCTTTCAGAACTATCTGAAGCTGATGAAATAAGTGGTTATCTGCTGAATTCGCTTGGGATTTTGTATTTTCAAATAAGTTCATATGAAAAAGCAATAGAATACTATGAACAGGCACTGGTGATAGCAAAAGAAATAGGCGATAGGCGGGGAGAAGGAGCTGTCCTCGGAAACCTTGGGTTGGCATACAGAAATCTGGGGCAGGTAGAAAAGGCAATTGAATACCATGAACAGGCACTGGTGATTGCAAAAGAAATAGGCGATAGGCGGGGGGAAGGAGCAGACTTCGGAAACCTCGGGAATGCATACAGTCATCTGGGGCAGGTAGAAAAGGCAATAGAGTACCATGAACAGGCGCTGGTGATTGCAAGGGAAATTGGAGATAGGCGGGGAGAAGGAGCTGTCCTCGGAAACCTCGGGAATGCTTACAGAAATCTGGGGCAGGTAGAAAAGGCAATAGAGTACTATGAACAGGCTCTGGTGATTGCAAGGGAAATTGGAGATAGGCGGGGAGATGGAAATCGCCTAGGAAACCTCGGGAATGCATACAGTCATTTGGGGCAGATCAAAAAGGCAATTGAGTACTATGAACAGGCGCTAATGATATCAAAAGAAATAGGCGATAGGCGCAATGAAGGAATATGGCTCGGAAACCTAGGGAATGCATATAGAAATCTGGGGCAGGTAGAAAAGGCAATAGAGTACCATGAACAGGCGCTGGTGATTGCAAGGGAAATTGGGGATAGGCGGGGAGAAGGAGCAGACCTCGGAAACCTCGGGTTAGCTTACAGTGATCTGGAGCAGGTAAAAAAGGCAGTAGAGTACTATGAACAGGCGCTGGTGATAGCAAAAGAAATAGGCGACAGGCGGGGAGAAGGAGCACACCTCGGAAACCTGGGATTGGCATACAGCCATCTGGGGCAGGTGGAAAAGGCAATTGAGTACTATGAACAGGCGCTGGACATTGGAAAGGAGACAAAGGACCCGAGCATAATCGACTTTTGCGAAGAGAATCTTAAATCAATCAAATCCTGAAATTCAAAATCTACTCAAATCATCCCTTTAATCTTCCCAGCCAAATCCCCAGGACTATCAGCCACCGCCACCCCCGCACCCTCTAGCGCCTCGATCTTCTCCTTCGCAGTCCCGCCGCCCCCGCTGATAATGGCACCGGCATGGCCCACGGTCTTACCCGGCGGCGCGCTTATCACTACCACATAACCCACAACAGGCTTGGTCACATGTTCCCTGATGTATTCGGCAGCCTCCTGCTCGGCCGTGCCCCATTTTAGTACCTTCTAAAGACAGATCAAGATGCAGATGCCGCATTGCTTGCAATATATTTATACGATTGGACTTAAATGACCAGCCACATCCCTGCAATTATGATGAGTATTCCTGATAAAAGCCGGGATGACACCTTCTCCCCCAGGAACTTCACCGCCAGAATGCTGGAGAATAAGGGTGTGATCGAGGCCAATGAGGTGGCCTGGGCCGTGCCGATATTAGTAAGACTTACAAAGAACATGTAACTGCCCAATCCCATTCCGAATATCCCGCCCAGGCCAATCACGGCTGAAGACCGCCTATCCAGCTTGAAGGCAGCAACAGGTCCCTTGTCCAGCGAAAAGAGCACATACATGGTCATCACAGAAATGGGCAGGCTGAGGAAAGTCCCCCATAAAGGTTCCACATAATAAAGACCAGTCCTGCTTGCGATTACGGAAAAGGCAGAGCAAATTGCAGACACAAGAGTGAACAGAATGGCCTTCTTCGGGTCTTTTTCACTGCCAGATGCCTTCTCTCTGCTCAGTACAAATATACCTGAGACAATGAGGATGGTTCCCATCACCACCCCTGGACCAATGGTCTCTTTCAGTATCAATCCGCTTAGCACAATGGTGAAGAGTGGAAAGGTGAATTTCAGGGGTTGGACCCTGGACACAGAGGCATATTCCAGTCCCTTGAAATACAGGTATCCACCCAGAAGGAGCCTAAGCAGCCCACCCAGAGAAAGAAACAAAAATGCCATTAAAGGCACCGTAAGGTCATAACCATAGAGCAATATATTCAGCATGAACATGAAGCCCATTGCTGCGGCTGTACGTACCAGTACCGCCGGGAAGGGCTTCACATCCTTCAGGCCGATCTTGTACAGCACCGCAGATATTGACCAGAAAAGTGCGGCCAAAATGGCCGATATCTCCCCGATACCTATCATATAGTACCGTGATGCTCTGGAAAGGATTTAAAGTTTGTATGGCAATTGGATATCAGCAATTTCTAAGCATCAAACGCTGCAGTATAAATAACCACCAGATAAAATTGATTTTAGCCATTTTGCCATTATTTCCTTTACATCTTCATGTGTGTAGAACTGACCACTTTCTGCATAAGAAAATGGAGGTTGTACCTGATCTTCCTTTTAAATGTATAATAAATAAAAAAACTAAATAAAGATATGAATAAGTTTAGAAAAGTTAACGGCATGAGTGTAAGAATACCATTGCCTTTATCGAAATCAGGATTTAAATCAATATAAAACCTTATATGTAGATTATCAGAGCTTTGCCAAAATACTTTTTCCTTCTCAGTAGCCTGTGTTAGCCAGCCCACTTTTCTGACAAAAGGTTTGTTTTTGTCAACCTTTTCCAAACCGAACTCATCAGCCAATTGCAGCATGAGTTTTTCAATTTGTGAAGGAATAATACTGTCATATTTTGGATAAACTTTATAAATATACCTTGCTAATCTGGCATACACGCTTGGATTGATAGGAGAAACCAGATAGTAAACCTCTTTATTCGGATGAAGTATTTTAAATTTTATTGCTTCTTTAAACCAGAAAGAAATATTGGCATTTTTATGTCTATACTCAGGCAGTAAGCCTGCTTCAGCTCTAAAAATAACTAAAGGCTTATCATCAATATATTTATCAAAATGATGAACAGCAAAATATCCTATTATTTCTTTATTTCTTTTATCGCGATATATAAATATTTTTATAACATTAGCAGGTGAATTAACCACGTAATGATCAAATTCCTTTTCATTAAGGCCTGTAAAAATCTGTTTATGCACCTTATAGAGACTCTCGCTAAGATTTTGCCGCGCCTCACGCGTTAGCTTGGAAGTATAAATTGTTTCAGCACTTACTACTTTTAGCATCTATAATATCCCTTAACTTGAATCTCAGTTATAAGCACATCAAGCATTCAGTTTTTCCCTTATGAACTTCACCGTACTCTCCATAGTGGCTCCGGGAGTGAATATTTCCGCTATACCCAGTTTCTTCAACTCAGGGATATCCTCCTGTGGGATTATTCCCCCGGCAATGACAATGACATCTACACCCCTCTTCTTGAGCAGTTCCATTATTTTCGGACAGAGTGTCATGTGTGCTCCCGAGAGGATACTCAGTCCTACTACATCCACTTCATTCTGTACCGCTGCCTCCACTATCTGCTCCGGCGTCCGGTGCAAACCAGTATAAATAACCTCCATCCCGGCATCACATAGCGCTCTCGCAATAACCTTCGCCCCTCTGTCATGTCCGTCCAACCCTGGTTTTGCTATCAACACAACAATCTTTTTTTTCTCCATGTTCACTCCTAAAATATGGTTTTTTCCTTATATTCACCAAACACAGAACGCATAACATCGCAAATCTCCTCGACTGTCGCCTGGGCACCTGCACACTTCACCACCGGATACATCAGATTCTCAGTTCCTTCAGATGCCTTTTCAAGCTTCTCCAGTGCATCCTGCACCTTCTTTTTATCTCTCTTTTTACGCAACTTTTTCAACCTTTCTATCTGTGCACGCTGTACTGCTTCATCAACCCTCAGCGTTTTAGAAAACTTTTCCTCCTCCATCTTGAATTTGTTTATCCCGACAACGATGCGAGCGTCACTTTCTACCTCCCGCTGGTACCTATATGCAGCATCGGAGATCTCCTTATGGAAGAATCCTGTCTCTATACCCTTTATCACGCCTGTGAGTATCGAGTACTCTCCTTCTCCCATTGACTCAATTCGCTCTATGTACTTCATCGCCTGCTCCTCTATCTCATCAGTAAGCCATTCAATGAAGTACGAGCCGGCAAGCGGGTCTATGGTATTCACAACGCCGCTTTCATATGCGATGATCTGCTGCGTTCGCAGCGCTACCCGGACTGCCTTTTCTGTTGGTGTTGCATATGCCTCATCATACGAATTTGTGTGGAGCGACTGCGTTCCTCCCATAACAGCGGCCAGCGCTTCCAATGTCGATCTTATAATATTATTCTCAGGCTGCTGTGCTGTTAAAGAGCATCCTGCGGTCTGGGTGTGGTAGCGAAGCATCCACGAGCGGGAATTTTTTGCTCCGTATCTCTCGCGCATAATTCTTGCCCACATCCTGCGGGCGGCACGGAACTTCGCAATCTCCTCGAAGAAATCCGTATGGGAGTTGAAAAAAAAACTCAGCCTCGGTGCGAATTGATCGATCTGCAGCCCTCTTTCCAAAGCCGCCTCCACATATGCTGCACCGTTTGCAAGCGTGAAGGCAATTTCCTGCGCTGCTGTGCAACCTGCCTCACGCATATGGTATCCGCTTATACTTATGGAATTCCATTTCGGCACGTGTTGTGCACAATACTCAAATATCTCTGTTACGAGCCTTATCGATGGCTCAGGAGGAAATATGTAGTTGCCGCGTGCCACATATTCCTTAAAGATATCGTTCTGCACGGTTCCCCTGAGTTTTTCCTGCGCTACACCTTGTTTCGCAGCTACCGTGATGTACATTGCCAGCAGCACATTAGTTGGTGCATTGATAGTCATGGAAGTCGTTACTTTGTCCAGTGGAATTCCTCTGAAGAGAATTTCCATATCCTGCACAGAATCTACGGCGACGCCGACCTTGCCAACTTCTCCATCTGCCAGAGGATGGTCTGAGTCATATCCAAGCTGCGTTGGCAGATCAAACGCAACGCTAAGCCCTGTTTGCCCCTGCCCGATCAAATACTTGTAGCGCTGGTTCGTGTCCTTAGCCGTTCCGTATCCTGCGTACTGGCGCATCGTCCACATACGACCACGATAACCTGTTGCATGCACCCCCCTGATGTATGGATATTCTCCCGGAAATCCGAGGTCCTGCATATAATCCTTCTGCTGCGGCAGATAGAGTCTCTGTACAGGTATGCCTGAGAGTGTCCTGAACTCCTCGCATGATTCTGCCACACTATCGAGAGTCTTTCGAAGCACTCCGTCTTCCCACTTGTTGCAGTGCTCCTTTATTTCCTGCAATTTTTTCTCATCAAACATCAATACACCCCATTATGCCTTCCCAGTATCCCCATATCTAAGAAGGAGAAACCCGTATATCCCCTTAACGGTTGGCATAAGTACGAACACTACCGGCGGTACCGTTCAGGCTCGAACCTGAACCTTCACTGCCCGGTCTTTGAGCCACGGCAATCTACTGCTCGAACCTGAACCCATAAATATCCTTTTCACCGAGCGTTCTGAGTTTCCCCCATCTTGGTCGCAGCCGCAGGCCGACCTTGATGTCATCGCCTGTTAGCTGACCCAGTGCCCTGACGCCATTTGGAAACTCGACTATGCCAAGCAGCAGGGGTGACATCTCGATTCCCTCGGGCAGCACATAGAGCTTCGTGTAGGTGAGCAACTTGCACTCATTGCCCAGCTCGACCTCTTCGAAATCGGTACCCTTGCAACTCAGGCAGCGTGCATGTCTTGGGTAATGCAGCCTGCTGCAGCCCTTGCACCTGAATCCGGTCATTCGCTCCTGCATCAGTCCATCCTCTCCAAGATATGCGTAACGACATTGTTTCCAAATCCGCCGAAGTTGCAGCAATAGGCCCGCTTAGCGCCACTGACCTGCCGCTCTTTTGCCTCGCCCCTCAGCTGCCAGGCGAGCTCAATGATCTGGGCCACGCCTGTCGCCCCTATCGGGTGACCCCTGGCTTTGAGGCCGCCCGAAGGGTTGATCGGCAGTTCACCATCGAGGGCCGTTTTACCTTCTTCGAGCGCCTTTGCACCATCTCCCTTCCTGAAAAAACCCGCATCCTCGCTCTGTGCAATTTCAAGAATCGCAAATGCATCATGGAGTTCAGCCACGTCGATATCGCTTGGCCTGAGCCCGGCCATCTCAAATGCCTGTTTAGAAGCGAGCTGTACTGCCTTTAGCACGGTTGGGTCTTCCCGTTCGTGTACGGCATGTGTATCAGTCGCCTGCCCGAAACCAGCTATTCTCACGGGCGCATCCGAGTATTTTTTTGCCACGTCTGCGGGACAAAGGACAACAGCTGCAGCTCCATCGCTTATCGGGCAGCAGTGGTAGAGCCGCAGCGGGTCAGCCATCATCACCGAGTTCATGATCTCCTTGATGGTTACTGCTTTTTGAAGGTGGGCGTATGGGTTTTTGAGGGCATTTGCATGGTTTTTTGCTGCCACCATCGCAAGATGCTTTTCGGTAACGCCGTGGTGCTGCATGTAGAGCCTTGTGAACATTGCAGCTAACGAAGGCAGGGTCACACCATGCACATACTCCACATCGGGTTGGCTCAGTGTCGCAACAATATCGGTGATAACGCTGGTATCCACATGTGTCATTTTCTCTCCTCCGGCCACCAGCACCAGGTCATAAGCTCCGGATGCAACGGCGAGAAGACCCATTTTTACAGCTGAACCTCCCGAAGCCGGGCCGTTTTCCACCCGGTCAGCTGCTGCCGGCAATAAGCTGAGTTGATCCACAAGTGCACTGGCGATGGCGGTCTGGCTGGTAAGTTCACCTGCTGCAAAATTTGCGACGTAAACGGCATCGAAATCACGATCGCCTGCACCAGCATTGTCGATCGCCCTGAGTGAAGCCTCTGCTAAGAGGTCCATTAACCCTTTACCTTCGAGCCGCCCAAACTTTGTCATCCCGCATCCGATTATAGCTACATCTCTCAATTGCATCACTCCTTTGACTTACCCAAGTTCTCACGTCCTGACCATCTCAATTGCATTTCTGCATCCTTTGACTTACCCAAGTTCTCACTTCTTGATCATCTCAATTGGATTTTTGCATCCTTTTGATCGCATCGATTATTTCATTAACAGAAGCCTCTTCCTCGATCGTGGATAGATCTCCCATATCTTGTTTAGTCCATATTGCTTTCATTACTCTCCTCATTATTTTACCACTTCGGGTTTTTGGTAACATGTTCACAAATTCGATACCCCTGATTACCACAAATGGACCCATGTTTTGCCTCACATGGAGCAAGAGTTCTTTTTTTAGTTCTTCCGAAGGCTCAAAGCCATTTTTTAATACAACAAAAGCACATGCAACTTGCCCTTTCAGCTCATCTGGTACTCCTGATACTCCCGATTCCACGACAGCCGGATGTGACATGAGTGCATTTTCAATTTCTATAGTCCCAACTCTATGAGCAGCAATTTTTATCACTTCATCGGATCTGCCTACGAACCATATGTAACCATCATCATCTTTGTAAGCAGCATCTCCGGAATAATAACTCTTGGTGGATGGAATTTTTTCCCAGTATTCTTTTAAGTATCTCTTATGTTCCTCCCAAAGAGTTGGTGAAAGCCCGGGGAAAGGTTCTTTTACTATTAAAATGCCTTTTTCTCCAGCAGGCATGGAATGACCGCTTTTTTCGTTTACAATATCCACTTTGGTTCCTGGAACAGATATTGCAGCAGACCCAGGCTTAATAGGTAATAAGGACAAGCCATAAGGATTCGCAATTAGGGGTCCTGCAGATTCGGTCTGCCACATGTGATCAATTACAGGGATTTTATTCCCAAATACTTCTTCGTAAAGCCATTGCCACGCTGGTGGATTCAAGACCTCTCCTGCACTGAAAACTCTTTCTACTGAACTTAAGTCATGCTTGCGCGCTTCTTCAATTCCAAGTTTCATTAATCCTCTTACACCTGTAGGAGATACCCACAAACCTGTCACTTTGTTTCTTTCTATTATGTCCCACCACATATCTCGCCTGGGATAATCGGGGGTGCCGTTATACAAAATAGAGGTACAGCCGGAGAGTAGCGGACCATATACATTGTAACTATGGCCTACTATCCAGCCAATATCTGACGTGCAAAACCATACATCACTTTCCCTTAATTTATATATCCATTGACCCATAGCATGTATATATATTTGATATCCTCCATGGTTGTGGACGGTGACCTTAGGTGTTGCTGTAGTGCCTGATGTAGGAAGTAAAAAAAGTGGCTCGTTAGATTCCATCTTCTCTACAGCAGAACTGTTGCCTCTGCCCATTTTTAAAAAATCCCCCCAATATATGTCCCGCCCTTTCATTAAGGTCGTCTCTTTATTCTTGTTTTTCCTGAGTAGGACAACTTTCTTGATCTCACCGAGATAGATTTTCAGTGATTGGTCAATAGTTTTCTTAAGTGGTATTGTTTTTCCTCTTCTTGTCCCCTCATCTTGTGTAAGAATGTATTTTGCACCTGTGAGTTTAAGACGGTCAGCTACAGCTTTTCCGGAAAAGCCAGCAAATATTACAACATGAATGGCTCCGACTCTTGCACATGCAAGCATAGCCACGACAGATTCGATACATGTAGGAATATAGATCGCTACCCGATCTCCTTTTTTCACGCCTATGCCCCTCAAAGCGGATGCACATTCCATCACCATTCCAAGAAGCTGTCCATAGGTAACAACTTTGATTTCATCTGTTTCTCCTGACTCGGCGATTAATGCTGCTCTGCCTGCTCTGCCTTTTTCTATATTGTAATCCACACAGTTGTAACAAATGTTTGTAATACCGCCCGCGTACCACTTGAAGATGTCTTCATCCCAGCTGAATGCCTTGTCCCACTTTCTAAACCAGTAAATCTCGTCCTGGGCTTTTACTGCCGCTTCTTCCCAAAATGATTCGAAGTCTTCTTCCCCCCACTTTATGAAACGACCTACATGGGGAGGTATTATTTGCATTTTTATTTTCTCATTCATAGTATTCTTCCCTCTTTGGAGCTACTTTACAGTAGTATAACGGTCACACTCATATCTGAACTCCCGGACAGAGATTCGAACGTTGTTGTCGATTTTAGATGACTCGTTCATATCCCCTCTTACCTGGCCCCTGACATCACTTATGAAAACATTGCCTTTAGCAGCTACGCCAGAGGCATCAGTAAATTTCCTATCATTTTCGCGTTCATTCGTCAATATTGATACTTCTCAATTTTTATCTTTTGGAATAATCTTATTATGTTCGGTTAAATCAAGCTGTTTATTTTCCCGGCCACATCCACAGGACTATCAGCCACCGCCACCCCGGCACCCTCCAGCGCCTCGATCTTCTCCTTTGCAGTCCCGCCGCCCCCGCTGATAATGGCACCGGCATGTCCCATGGTCTTGCCGGGCGGGGCGCTCACACCCACTACATAACCCACAACGGGCTTGTCCACATGTTCCCTGATGTATTCAGCAGCCTCCTGCTCGGCCGTACCCCCTATCTCCCCTATCATCACAATTGCAGATGTACCAGGGTCATTCTCGAACATCCCAAGAGCATCAATGAACGAGGTGCCGATAAGCGGGTCGCCGCCGATACCCACACAGTTGGACTGGCCTATGCCCTGCCTGCTTAACGCATCCACCACTTCATAGGTAAGTGTGCCGCTACGGGATACCACACCCACATTACCTTTTAAAAAGATAGAATCCGGCATGATACCCACCCTTGCCTCGCCCGGTGTGGTGATACCGGGACAGTTGGGGCCTACCAGCCTAACATCCGAGTCTTCAATGCTCCTGAACACCCGTACCATGTCCTTAACAGGTATCCCTTCAGTAATGCACACGACCAGCGATACACCGGAATCCACAGCCTCCAGGATGGCACATGCTGCATGGGGCGGAGGTACGAAAATAATAGATGCATTTGCACCTGTGGTGTCCACTGCTTCTGGCATGGAATCAAATACGCTCACCCCTTCCACCACCCGGCCGCCCTTGCCCGGTGTAACACCTGCTACAACCTTTGTGCCATATTGCAGCATAAACCTGGTCTCAAGAGTACCTACATGACCTGTAATACCCTGCACAACAAGCCGGGTGTCCCGGTCCACCAGTAAACTCATGAAACCAACCCCACTGCAATACCAGCTGCTTCTGCCGTACTTTGGGCAACAGACACATTGGCACCTTTTAATATCTCCCATCCCTTTTCCTGGTTCGTCCCTGTCAACCTGACGACTACCGGAATATCCAGTCCCTGCAAGGTATCATGGATGCCCTCAGCGATCTCGTCGCACAGGGTCAGGCCGCCGAACATGTTAATGAGCATCACTTTAGTACGTGGGTTAGAAGCAGTGATCTCCACGGCCCGTCCCACATGGAAAGCATCCGCACCACCCCGCACGTCCATAAAATTGGCAGGAGTGCCGCCTTCCCTGCTGATCATGTCAAGCGTGGCCAGTGCCAGACCAGCCCCGTTCACTATACATCCGATATCACCATCCATTGCCACATAGCTCATCCCCAGCTTCTTTACCTGTACTTCCAGGGGGTCCAGGTCTTCCAGATTTTTCTCATACAACTGCTGCATATCAGGCTGGCGGAACAGGGCGTTGTCATCGATATTTATCTTTGCATCCAGGGCCAACAATCCCCCGTCCCCGGTTAAGACAAGGGGATTTATCTCTGCCAGTGTACAGTCAAGTTCGTCATAGATTGCATATAGGCTGTCGACCATCCCTGATAAATAAGTTACATCTGAAATACCCAGTCCTGTTGCCGTATGTTCTAATTGCCCGGGCTGTGGACCTGTTTTCGGGTCGATCAATTCTTTATGTATGAGATCAGGCGATGTTCTTGCCACCTCTTCAATATCCACACCACCACTGGCACTGGCTATCAACAGGGGACGCCTGGAAGTGCGATCAAGTGCAATCGACAGATAAAATTCCTGCTTGATATCCACACTTTGCTCTACCAGTACCTTTGCCACTGGCAGGCCCTTGATGGTAAGACCCATGATACGCAAGGCAGTCTCTGTGGCATTTTCAGGTGTGGCTATTGCGATGCCGCCTGCTTTCCCCCTGCCTCCCACCAGCACCTGGGCCTTAATAGCTGCTTTTTTGAACTTCCGGACTGCCTTTGATGCCTCTTCAGGCGTGTTGCACATGATCCCTTCAGGTGTGGGGATACCGTACTTTCTGAATATCTCCTTTGACTGGTATTCGTGAAGCTTCATCGTTTATTGCCTTCCTTTTTATATTATATTTAGAAACATTACATATTTAATTACTCATAAAAAGGATTATTATTAATGTCGAATCATAATGTATAATCATTATAATTAATCGCAATCTATATATGCCATTAACAATAATGATAGTTGGGTGATTCAAATGGACGAAAAAGTAAAACCGGACCTTGTATTGAAGCGGAAGGTATGTGATTCATGCGGAGAGAAGAAATTCGAACTTACTCCGGAGATACAGGTACTGGGCAAATATATCTGTTTGGATTGTCTCACCTGAAATTTGTGAGAATATCTCATTTCTTTCCCTCCATCCCCTCCTTTTTTCTTTTTTTCATCTGATTAATTCCATCTGATAAATTATAACTGTAAGACTCGGGTGTGCATGCCTGCTTCAATCTTAATAACTATACCCTGCAGCTCTGTTGCGCTTGGGTGTGCAGTCGCAACATTTGACTGAAGATAATTTATAACATTATGTACAATTGAAAAAATCAACTAATAGACAGTACCCTTGTTTATCGGAGTTCGGTAAATATATCCAGAATAATACACTTTATCCTGCATGGACTTTCCACCAATGCAATACGACATCCAAAGACCGTTATCAGTATATTAGCAGTTGCTGTGTTCGTTTCCCTGTTCTTTGCATCCCAGGTACAGATGGTCACCAGTTCTGAAACCTTCTTCCCTGAGGACAGTGTTGTATATAACGATTTCAAGGCCTACCAGAAAGACTTCGGCACTGATACGGTCTTTGTGATGGTCAAGAGCGAGAACGTGCTTGAACCCTATGTTTTCGATTACTTAGCCCAACTGGAAAGGCAATTACAAGGCCTGGATTATGTCATATCTACAAGTTCTGCTGCCGCCAGGGTGACAGAAAAAGAAGCTTCAAGCCCGGAAGCACTGCGCTCAGCATACGAGCGCGGTATCCTGGAAGGGGTCATAACCAGGCGCGACACTGCACTTATCATTGTACAGGTGCCTGAACTCGAACAGCCTGGAGCCATTGCCGTTGATATGGAAAAAGCCATTGATTTCGTTGACCGGCCCCCGGGTGTGGCAGTAGAAGCCTCGGGCGGGCCCATGCTTGACTACCAGCTTGGAATGATCATGGGCATGAGCATGGGCATGATGTTCGGTGTGGCACTAATATTAATGATCACAATATTGTACATATTTTTCAGGACAATTGTCAGGGGAAGGTATCTGCCGTTTTTGCCACTCATGGCAGTCACCATTGCACTGGCCATGGCCTTCGGCCTCATGGGTGTGCTGGAAATACCCATGTCTATGATACTGACAGGCTTTTTAAGTGTCTTGATAGGACTGGGTATCGATTACGGCATCCAGGTCATGACCAGGTACGAAGAAGAACGCTCAAAAGGACTGGGTGTGGATGAGGCCATCGAGGTCTCCATCACCCGCATGGGTAAGGCTGTGGGACTTGCCATTGTCACCACCCTTGTTGGCTTTAGCAGTATGTATTTCGCCAATATTCCAGACCTGGAATATTTCGGCATGGCCATATCCATAGGGCTTGTCCTGTCATATATTACTGCAATCTGGTTCATCCCTGCTGTCTTGAAACTGGTAGATAAAGGCAGTTCAGGGTACCAAAAACCTGCCCCAGGTGTACTGGATAGGATTCTTAGATATACTGCCCGCAATTCTACAAGGCATCCTATATTCATCCTGCTGCTTGTTATCGGCGTGACCTTTTCAAGTGCAGCAATGTATCCAAAGGTGCATACCCTGACAGATTTCTATCAATATTTTCCCCAGGATATCCAGGCCATAAGGTTCATGGAGGAAATGCGAGACCTGACAGGCGGTACCGATACTATTTCCCTTGTAATAAGGTCTGACGATATCACCTCCAGAAAAACATTGCAGGAAATGCTTACCCTATCCGATTATTTACAGGCGCATGAACCTGCTGTGCAGCATACAGGCAGTCTGGCCTCAGTTCTGTCAGACGGGGGCAGCCTGCCTGAAAACCAGGATATCCCGCACCTGATAGATGAAATGGACCCTGCCAAGAGGCGAAGGCGGGTAAATTATCCGTACGCTACCCTCGGGGTCATCGACCTGACAGTGGAACACCTGGATGGAAAAAGACTGGATGATGCCCTTAACAATATTCGCTCTTCTATAGAATTTATACAACCGGATATGGATATTACCATAACAGGAGAACCGTTACTGAACAATGAGATCGGCCATACCATGACCGACGGCCAGATACGTATGACTCTTCTTAGTTTTGTGTTCGTATTTTTGGCCATGTTCCTGATATTCAAGTCAGTGGTAAGGGCGCTTATCCCAATGGCTCCCATAATTGTGGTGATAGCCATAAGCGGAGCCCTGATGTGGATACTGGGCATCCCCCAGACCACGCTCAGTATCAGTACCAACAGTATCATCCTGGGTCTGGGAGTGGACTATTCCATCCATATTATGCACCGCTATAAGGAAGAAAGGGAAAACGGGGCCGAACCACAGGATGCTATCCAAACCACCATCTCACGGATAGGTAAGGCCATCGTGACCTCAGGACTGACCACAGCAGGCGGGTTTGCCGCCATGATGCTGTCCCCCTTCCCGCTGATGGTGTGGTTCGGTATCATTGCATTCTCATCCATCCTGATGATATTGTTGTTGACCCTGACGCTACTGCCAGCCCTGTTGATCTTACTTGACAGGCCGGGGGCGAATTATATGAATTACAATATCTCGTCAAGCGATAATATTTTATGATGAGATGTTGATATTACATGTTGGTATATCATGTCATTCAAACATGTACAGGTAAAACTGGAAGATCATGAATATTCAGGGCTGAAAAAAGTGGCTGATGAGAAACATCTTACATTAAAGGACGCTGTCAGGGAGGCTGTATTGTTCTGGGTAAGGAGTAAGTCAGGGCTTGACAAGGATGACCCTTTCTTCAAGACATCAGGGATGTTCTCAAGTGATGAGCAACTGTCAGATAACCATGACCGGATATACGAGGTATGAAATGTGCTTTTCATTGACACATCTGCATTTCTGGCACTGGCAAATGACAGGGATAACTACTACAAAGCAGCCCAACGTTTCCTGATGGATATGCAAAATGGAAAATTTAGGCCAACAAGGCTTATCACCTCAGATTATATCGTAGATGAAACTTTGACCAGGATCAGGTTCAAGGTGGGACATGCCCAGGCTGTCAACTGGGGGCAAAATATCCACAGTTCGAAAATTATTGAGTTGATGAGAGTTGATGAAAGTGTCTATGAAGATGCACTGGTCATCTTTGAGAAATATAATGACAAGCAATTGAGCTTTACTGATTGTACAAGTTTTGCATTGATGAAAAGTATGGGCATTAATGATGTTTTTACCTTTGACGAAGATTTCAGAAAAATGGGATTTAATATTATGCCAGAATAATTGAATATGTAAGAGCAATTATAGTCAAGAACATAATATTCATTACTTATCATATGACCACTTTGCGTACTTTGCGGTAATAAATAATTGTAGTGGGGAGACATTGTTTTCAAACATATTGCCACCGCAAAGAGCGCAAAGCTCGCAAAGAGTAAGTTTAATTTGTTTGGTTTTTAACTATAATAAAACGAACATAACGAACAGCACGAAGAACGAACAGGATGAGGGCAGCTATATGAGCGATAATGTAACTAAAATCATAATAATGGGAGCGGCGGGCAGGGATTTCCACAATTTCAATGTATATTTCAAAGATAATCCTGCCTATCAGGTGGCAGCGTTCACTGCCACCCAGATACCTGATATAGAGGGCAGGACATATCCGGCTGTACTTGCAGGCGACCTGTATCCTGACGGCATTCCCATATATCCGGAAGCCGAGCTTATTGACCTGATACATTCGCACTCCATTGATCAGGTAGTGTTCGCCTATAGTGATGTGCCGTATCATTATGTCATGTCCAAAGGCGCAATGGTCAATGCCGCTGGTGCTGATTTTATTATGCAGGGACCAGATTCCACCCAGTTAACGAGCAGCAAACCTGTGATATCGGTATGTGCAGTACGTACGGGCAGCGGTAAGACCTCTGTGAGTAAAAAAGTCTGCCAGATACTGCGACAGCTGGGTAAGACCTCGGCTGTAGTAAGACACCCAATGCCATACGGGGACCTGGCAAAACAGGCAGTGCAGCGTTTTTCATGCTACGAGGACCTGGATGCCATGGGTACAACCATAGAAGAGAGGGAAGAATACGAGACCCATATAGATGCGGGCTGTACTGTGTTTGCAGGTGTGGATTATGAAAAGATACTGCAAAGAGCCGAGGCAGAGGCAGATATCGTGGTATGGGACGGTGGTAATAATGATTTTTCGTTCTTTAAACCTGACCTGAGCATTGTGGTGGCAGACCCGCACCGGGCCGGGGACGGGCTTACATATTACCCGGGAGAGATCAACCTGCGAATGGCTGATGTGGTGGTTATCAATAAACAGGATACTGCGGAACTAGAAAAGATCGAGCAGGTGCGACGCAATATTCTGGAGGTCAATCCCGGCGTCAGGATAATTGACTCGGCTTCACCTGTTACGGTGGAACACCCTGAGATGATAAGGGGAAAACGGGTGCTGGTGGTGGAGGACGGACCCACCCTGACCCATGGCGGCATGAAATACGGTGCAGGCACCATCGGGGCCAACAAGGCAGGAGCACAGGAGATTGTTGACCCGCGGCCGTATACTGTGGGTTCCATCACAGAGACATTCCTGAAATATCCTGATACAGGGGCGCTGCTGCCTGCCATGGGTTATAGCCCCGGGCAGGTCAGGGACCTTGAGGAAACTATCAACCGGGTGGACTGCGATGCTGTGGTCATAGGCACGCCTATTGACCTGACACGGGAGATCAGTATCAATAAACCGGCCACCAGGGTGCGATACGAGATAAAGGAGATCGGGGAGATTACCCTGGAAACCGTAATAGATGAATTCCTCAGGGTGGGTGCTTGAGCCTTATTGTGGCCGCTCTTGGCGGTAATGCCATTATCAGGCCCGGGCAGAAGGGGACCATAAAGGAGCAGTTCGATAATACTTTTGAA
>Ga0255456_1039_pt1 | contig 22920 bp, 17 predicted proteins | sample ANMaggQLBNCT01C7_FD_182646 | JGI IMG/M metagenome (GOLD analysis project Ga0255456, IMG submission 182646) | Sediment cell enrichment communities from methane seep in Santa Monica Basin, California, United Staets - ANME aggregate JGI... | ecosystem: Environmental > Aquatic > Marine > Cold seeps >...
GTCAATGGTATTTTGCTTTCCCAGAATTTCCCATACAGGAATATATACTATATTCATTGCAAGATTTATCTCATTTTCCAGAGGTGAGAGCGTCTTGCTTTCTGAAATTATGGCATCACCTTTGACCTCGTCCACTTTCATCTTATTAGAATGCTTCTGGATAATTGCATCCAATGCTTTTTCCTTAGCATCCTTGTCACTTATTGTTGGTTCTTTTATCTGGTAATTCTCTGTTATGATCTCAGCATATTCCTGTGGATCTGGAGAATGGGTGAAGGTGTGCTCACCTGTAATGGCATTCACCATGCCCTCGCCCTGGCCGTTAAGGTCAATTATCTTTGACCTGAACTTCCTTTTCGTATTAAATTCATATTTGTAACTGTAACTGGGTATGAATTTCAAGAGTAAATCCTGGACCTCCCCGATCTTTGCCTGGCTTATCTTGATGGCGCTGGTCTTTGCCATGTTTATGGGCAGGGAGGGGAGGGGGATTCGTACTATGTCTTCTTCCTGATTCACACCAAATGTCTCGGTCCCTATACTTTCCGGGTAGGTCTGCCTGGGAGGTGTTTCAAGGCCGGGCCATTTAAATGCAGGTTCATGAACTGGTTCAGGAGTAGGCGCAGTAACTGGAACTGGAAAAGGTTCGGGAGCTGGTTCAGGTTGTGATGAAGGAGATTCGGCGAACATCCCGAAGATGCTGTTGTCCCGGGATCCTGCTACCGGGGTCGGTTCAGGTCTTTCTGTAATCTTTTGGCTACCGTGCGGAGATAGATCCAGTTTCATTGGAAGACCTTCCGTGTTTGCCAGGATGGCCTTACCAATCTGGCTTTCCAGGTCATGCTTATCCCAGAATATAATATCTTGCTGGGAGGCAAAACCTGCAATTTCATCCGGTGCTCTGTTATTCAGGATGTATAACCCGGTACCTTCGGTGTTCTTTATGGAATCAGCAAACCTGCGCATTGAGCTATAATCAACGTCACCATCAAGTTTGATGTAAATGCGGTCTGAGACTCCTTTGGAAGCTACCAAATCCGAAATATATGATGAATCAATATTATATCCATAGGCCTGGAAAATATCCTTTAGTATATTGAGTACAGGTTGCTTGTTCATTTTAAATCCCGATATAGAAAGGTTATTTGGATTAAAAAAGTTTCGGGTTGGCTTTTCTATTTCGCAAGTGAAATAACTGGTATGATTGAATACGTGATAGTCTGTGAATTTTTTTAAACGTAAAAAGGTTTTAGTAGTTTGAATTTGAATATTATATTGTTCATTGTAAATCATTATAATTCCATTATGGAGGAATATTTTATGGATGAAACTGAAGCAGAAACAGAAACTGTAACAGAAGCAGAAACTGTTGCAGAAACCGCGACAGAAACTGAAACTGTAGCAAAAACGGAATCAAAAGAAAATGATAATATTATGGCAGCCCTTGCATATTTGCTGGGATTTGTAAGCGGAATAATTATTTATTTGATTGAAAAGGATAAACCTGACAAGAGCAGGTTCGTAATGTTCCATGCTGTGCAGGCGATCATCTTAGGTTTTGTATGGTTTATCGTTTCGTTTGTTCCAGTCATTGGACAGCTAGTTGTTTTTATCACATGGGTAGTAATGATCTATAAAGCATATACAGGAGAGGAATACCATCTGCCTGTGATTGGCGAATATGCTGAGAAATATATCTAATTTAAGTTTCAACTAAACACAAATTAGAAAACCGGTGAATAAAAAGAAATACGAAAATGTGAACATCAGTTGTGATGTCCGGTAATTCATTGCAACACTTAATGGCAACAAAATATGCGGCCGCCGGGAATCGAACCCGGATTAGAGGCTTGGGAAGCCACTGTCATACCGCTAGACCACGGCCGCTTATTGTTATTATATTGTTTACGTTCTGGCCCCATCGAGCCGGAGGCGAGTGGGACACGCCCTCCAGAGGCGTGACTCGGGCCGTCTATACCACGGCCGTATATCTGTCAATTTATAACTTATTCCGGTGCTAACCACTAAGCCTTACTGCCTATTAATCCTTATGCTTTCGCCGCAGGACATGACGAAAACATCACCTTTTTATAATCTCCTACCCTTTAATAACAACATTATTCAACATTCATTCTTTACGAGGGCAACCTAACATGATCGACAGAAACGAGATTATCGAAGTACTCCAGGAATACGACCCAACCGATTACAAAATAGGTGCCGTAGCATCCCATTCAGCCCTGGATGTATTTGACGGAGCAGTGGAAGAAGGTTTCCAGACCTATGCCATATGCCGCAGCGGCCGTGAACAGACCTATACCAATTACTTCAGGACCAAGTGTGACGAAGACGGCTGCGTCATACGCGGTGTGGTGGACGACTGGGTCGTATACGACAGTTTTGATGAACTTCTCCAGCCTGCAGAACAGCAATCACTCATCGACAATAACATACTTTTCATACCTAACCGCTCCTTTACATCCTACTGCGGTATAGATGCCATCGAAGATGATTTCAGGGTACCGCTTGTGGGCAGCCGTAACTTGCTGCGAAGCGAAGAGCGTGGCGAGAAACAGGACTACTACTGGCTGCTGGACAAAGCCGGTCTGCCCTATCCTGAAAAGCTGGAAGACCCACAGGAAATAGACGAACTGGTCATGGTAAAACTACCCCATGCTGTCAAAAAACTTGAACGGGGATTCTTTAGTGCCGCAACCTATGAGGAATACCTGGAAAAATCAGAATCACTGCTGGCACAGAACGTCATAACCCAGTCCGCCCTAGACAACGCCCGTATTGAACGCTATATCATCGGCCCGGTCTTTAATCTTGATTTCTTCTACTCACCCATCGAGGAAGACCTGAGCCCGGTCGAGCTACTGGGTATCGACTGGCGGTTCGAGACAAGCCTCGACGGACATGTTAGGCTTCCAGCACCCCAGCAGATGACGCTTGATCCCGGGCAGGTAACACCCGAGTACACGGTCTGCGGCCACAACTCAGCCACACTTAGGGAATCGCTACTCGAAGAAGCTTTTGAACTGGCAGAGAAGTACGTATCAGCCACCCAGAAATACTACGATCCAGGCATAATAGGCCCCTTCTGTCTCCAGACCTGCGTGGATAAGGACCTTAACTTCTACATCTATGACGTGGCGCCCAGGGTGGGCGGCGGAACAAATGTCCACATGTCAGTGGGGCACCCCTACGGCAATACCACCTGGCGCATCCCCATGAGCACAGGTAGACGGCTGGCAATGGAGATCCGCAATGCTATTGAGATGGGTAAACTTGATATGATCGTAACCTAAATCATTTTCCAGGGATGAAAATCCACATCAAGACCTTTGGCTGTACGGCTAACAGAGCCGATAGTCACAAGATCATGCAATTGCTTGCCTCGGAAGGTCATGTTTTTATCGACAATCCGGATTTGGCCGATCTGGTAGTAGTTAACACATGCACTGTTACGCAGACCACCCAGCAAAAGGTCCTGAAATATATCAATTTACTATCTGATCTGGGTAAGGACATTGTGGTAGCCGGGTGCCTACCGGCAGCCCAGCCCGACACACTGGCTGGTATTGACTGCCCGTCTGTAACACCTGCTTCACTGGATGATATTACTGATATTGTAAGTAGTAATATTGTAGGTAGTAATATTATTGGCAGTAATATTGTTGATAGTAATGGTATCACTGCCCCTGCCCTCTATAATGTTCCAATACTGGAAGGTGTAACAGGTATTGTCAGCATCTCGCAGGGATGTGTAGGACAGTGCTCCTACTGTATCGTAAAGCAGGCCAGGGGCAAACTGGTAAGCCGCCCTGTACCCGATATTGTTGATGAGATCAGGTTACTTGTACGACGTGGTGCCAGGGAGATCCAGCTTACTTCACAGGACACATCGGCTTATGGTATGGATATGGGTGTAAAACTGCCTGAACTGCTACGTGACGTAACCGCTGTTGAAGGGGACTATATGATAAGGATTGGTATGATGAACCCGTTCACGGTTATTGACATTATTGACGATGTAATTGAATCCTTTAAAGATACGCATATTTTCAAGTTCCTTCACATTCCCATCCAGTCCGGATCAGATAGGGTCCTGCAACACATGAACCGCAAGCATACTTCAGAAGAGTTCAAGTATATCATAGATACGTTCAGGAACAATTTTCCTGGCATGGTAATCTCAACAGATTTTATTGTAGGGTATCCTACAGAGACCGAGCAGGACTTTATTGATACACTGGAACTACTAAAGGAAATTCGTCCCCAGAAGGTCAATATCACCAGGTATTCACCACGACCTAACACACCTTCATCCCAACTGCGTGACCTGCCATCCTGGAAGAAAAAAGAACGCTCACGTAAACTGACAGAAGTACATCACACTATAAACAGGGAATTGCTCAGAAAGAGGATCGGGGATACTACACATCTTTTGACAACAGAGGTGGGTAAGGATAATTCCACAATAGGGCGGGATATCTATTATAATAACATCGTAGTGAAAGAGGATTTACCGTTAGGTAACTGGTATGATGTGAAAATAACAGGTTCTACTATCACTTACCTGATAGGTGAAACAAGAAAGCACCCGAAAGGTGCTTTCTTGTCAGGAAAAACCATTTGACAGTTTACAAAAATTCAACTGAAAATCTACGAACTACCCAGCAGAGGTTGTACGGCAATTCCATCAAAAATCATTTCAATGGCAATGACCATGCTTATCTACTAAAATGATCTGAAATTATTTTCCTCTCTCCCCTCTGGAGGATCTCACCCATTGTGGATTGGGAAACATCAAAGATCTCTGCAAGTTTCTTGATTGTAATCCTCTTTGGACAATTGTAATATCCTTTTTGAAAAGCTGCATGGATGATCTCTTCCTGTCTTTTAGTAAGCATATTTGTTCTATTCAGATCAATAGTGCTCTTTAATTCAACCTTGCATCCATTCGTTTCAAGGTTATCGATCAAGTGGATCAAGGAACCTTCACCACCTGTTATCAGTTTCCATTCCACACTTCCATCCCCAAGACTCAAAGCCGATGTCAGGAAACACTCAGAACCAGTCAAAGCCCTGCACGCAGCACATTTGTCTGTGATGACGGAACCCAGAACACTACCGTCATTAAGGGAAGTTATATCGACACGACATACTTCTGCATGCTCCTCGATGTCTTTTATGATGTCGTCGGTTATCCCAAAAATGTTATCAATTTCAATAAGGCCGCGACCACCTGAGTCTCCATGCGGCATACATTCTTTAAACTTGATTGGAACAGGATATTTTGCAGTAATATCCTTTACCCAGTTATCTGGCATCGTAATTTTAAGTACTACTTCTCTCATTAAAACTCCTACATGAAATACAGGTTTTGAGTAAGGATATAATTTTCTAGTACAAAAAACCATCCCACTTTTTGGTCATTCAAGAAAATGCTCACTCCGTTCGCATTTTCTAAGCCTACAGGAAAGTATATACTTTCCTATACATTCAAAAACACCTTCATTTCATACAAAGGTCAGCGGATGATAATCCATTTTCTCCCCACAACAGGGGCACTCCACACAACCGATGTGGGGAATCACAGATATCTCTTTAGAACAACCTGCGCAATAAATAAGATCCTTTATCCCCAGGCGCACCTCCAGCACCACTAATATCCTGTTCAATTTCCTGAAAATAACTTCCCTGTACTTAACAGCAAAATAATAACTAACCAGTGCCAGTACCGCCCCGGCAACCAGGTCAATGATCCAGTGTATGCCCAGGTACACCGTAGAAAACAGGATAGCAGCAGTGGACACCGCAGCGAACACTTTGTATCGATGAAGATTCGTCCTGAACACCACTACCATCAGGGCCATTACCGACAGTGCGGCATGCAGGCTGGGAAAATCATTATCCAAAAACGGGTCAACCACCCTCACACCCTGGTCGATGATCGGACTTAAATCATATAGCAGAGGTACAACATTAGGCAGGGCATGTCCGGTAACCGTAACCGGTACAAAGATATAGAACGGGAATGCCATCAGGTAGATGATGATAAAAGCTATGGTGAACTCTTCAAGTGCCTTGAGGTTGTGGGTGTATATCAATATCACGAATGTGAATATCATCAAGAATGAGAAAATCATCAGGTAGACGAACCCGTTAAGGTATGTCAGTACGGGCGTGGCAAAACCCTGGAAATGACTTACAAGGTCGCCTTCTATCATTAATAGATATCCGGTATAATCAGCATCCACCTTGATACCCAGCATATTGACAATGGACGACTGGGACTGCACAAGCATATAGACAAGAAACGCAGATACAAAAAACGGCCAGAACCCTATCAAGAACCTGCGCCTGGATATACTATACTTCTGTCCTTTAACATCTCTTGGAATAAGGGTATAAATGCCGACCACTGTCATCAATGCAAGAAGTGGCAGCATAATTATTGTCATTAAATATGTCGAAGTCATTCCACTCTCCTGGGTGGAGTATAATAAATCCAGGAAATATAAAGGTTTATATGAAATTCCAACAAAATCTTATTATTCAATAATCTCATTCTATGTGGTACTATGTTCACGATTATTACAGGCACCCAGTTCGGTGATGAAGGAAAGGGAAAGATTGTTGACCTGATGGCCAGGGAATATGACCTCATCGTCCGTTTCCAGGGGGGCGATAATGCGGGCCATACCGTTGTTGTTGACGGCAAGAAATACAAACTCCATCTTACTCCTTCCGGTGTGTTGTTCAATGCCAGGCTGCTTATCGGTCCCGGTACTGTGATGAACCCACAGACCCTTGCAACGGAACTTAACACCCTGGCCGATGAGGGCACAGTTGTGGATGAAAAAAAGCTTGGAATTGATGCCAAGACAAGCATTATCATGCCGTACCATGTGGAACTGGACGGCCTTGGGGAGTCAGCGCGGAGCGTTAAGATAGGTACAACCAAACGGGGCATCGGCTATGCCTATATCGACAAAGTGGCCAGGGACGAGGTCCAGATGTCAGACCTGGCAGATGAAGAACGGCTGCGCAGGCGGCTTGAAGAGCTTACTCCGATAAAGGCTGCCCAGATACAGAGCATGGGCGGCGACCCATCTATAATGGAAGATGAGACCTGGATCAGGACATATATTGAACTGGGGCGCAGGTTCGCTCCATTCATTGCCGATGTTTCGCATGAAATTAACACTGCCCTTGACCAAGGTAAGAAAGTACTGGCAGAAGGTGCACAGGGAGCACACCTTGACGTGATACACGGTACTCAGAAATTCGTGACGTCTTCATCATGCATCGCAGGTTCGGCATGTGCAAACCTGGGTGTGGGACCCACCAGGGTGGACGAGGTGGTGGGAATATTGAAAGCCTATATTACCCGTGTGGGCGAAGGACCGCTGCCTACCGAACTTAAGGACAGGACAGGAGATTATATCAGGGAAGCGGGCGGCGAGTTCGGCACCACTACTGGCAGGCCCAGACGCTGCGGCTGGTTCGACCTGCCCCTTGTAAAGAAATCAGTGGCATTGAACGGCTATACACAGATAGCCCTGACCAAACTGGATGTACTGTCAGACATGCATCCGTTGAAAGTATGTGTGGCATATGAACTGGATGGTACAAGACTGGATTACCCCCCAGAATCCACCGCAGACCTTGCCAGGTGTGTGCCGGTTCTTGAAGACCTGCCAGGGTGGGATGGGGACCTTACCGGTATTCGCAGTATGGATGCCCTGCCGGATGGTGCAATTGAATATTTATCCAGACTTGAGTCGCTTGTGGGTGTTCCTTTCAAATATATCTCAGTCGGACCCGGACGGGAACAAACATTTATTAAATAATACAGAGTAATGTTCGATCATTTAACAGGAAGTAGCAAAATCTCATCGTTGGAACGTGTCCAATTTGATCAAAATGCTGAAGGTAGTGGATGCTGGTGTGAGGATGTATGAGAGGTATATAAGAGTGCATGGGGGATGTGTGAGGGATATATATGATCCATGAAGCATCGTTGTTTGAAAAGCTGGAAAAAAGAAAGGTCAAATGCCATGTGTGTGCCCATGAATGCACAATAGCAGATGGCAAAAGAGGTTTCTGCCGTGTACGGGAGAACAGGGGCGGCACACTGTTCACTCTTATTTATAATACTGTATCCAGTGAGGCCGTTGACCCTATTGAGAAAAAACCCCTGTACCATTTTCTCCCAGGTACCTTAAGTTACTCACAGGGCACTATCGGCTGTAATTTCAGGTGCAGCCACTGCCAGAACTGGACCATTTCCCAGGTTGAACTTGAGCAGGCAGATATCATGGAGATTACGCCCGAAGAATCTGTTGCCCGGGCACTGGCTTTGGATTGTGCCAGCATCTCCTGGACGTATAACGAGCCTACTATCTGGCACGAGTTCACTTACGACTCTGCCAGGCTGGCCCATAAAGCAGGGCTGAAAACCGTGTATGTGACCAACGGCTATATCACAGAGGATGCACTGCAAGACATTTCCCCATACCTTGACGCCTTCAGGGTTGATATCAAGGCATTCAATGATGAGTTCTACAGGGAGACCTGTCGGGCACACCTGCAGCCGGTGCTGGATTCAAGTGTGGTGGCCAGGGAACTGGGCATGCATATCGAGGTGATCAACCTGGTCATACCTGGCAAGAACGATGACCTAAAAGAGATTCGTGATCTCATTGAATGGGTGCATGACAACCTTGGACCCCAGACGCCCGTACATTTCACAAGGTTCTATCCAATGTACAAAATGAAGGATGCCAGCCCTACACCTGTGGCTACACTGGAGAAGGCGTGGCAGATGGCAAAGGATGCGGGGATGGAGTATCCGTATGTGGGTAATGTGGCTGGGCATAAGTATGAGAACACGTACTGTCCCCGGTGCGGGACGCTACTGATAGACAGGAGCGGTTTTCAGATTGCAAAGAATGTTATTACAGAGGATAAGAAGTGTCCCGATTGCGGGTACGGGATTGCCGTGGTAATGGACTGATTTTTTGGGATATTTTTATTTTATTAAATATTCAAAATGGTGATCCGGATTCCAATAACCAAACGCAAACTATTCAACATCCTGCCTAAGATCAGCGAAATACTCTACTTTGAGCCTGCAGTGATCCACACCGCTATCGCCACCCCAATCCTCATTGTTGCAGACCTGCACGGCAACCTGGATGCCTTGCGACTTGCTCTATGCAAACGTACTGACCTTGGCTGTGGTACTGTGATCTTCCTGGGCGATTATATTGACCGCGGTCCTGCATCGTTGGATGTGCTTGAACGGCTGTTCTTACTAAAGATCAAGGAGCCTGATAAGATCATCCTCCTGCGTGGTAACCATGAACTCAGGGAAACGAACCGGTTCGAACAATTCTATAAAGATCTGGAATATGATGAAGACCTGTATGCCCGGATCAATCGGGTGTTTGACCGGCTGCCGGTTGCTGCTGTGATCTCGGATCAGATCTTCTGCGTCCACGGCGGCATCCCTGGACCTGTGAAACTCTCAAAGATCACTAAGAAGGATGCGTATCCGTTCGTCTGGAACGACCCGTCTGAGGAGAACGGGATCAATCAGTCACCAAGGGGATTGGGGATGCGAACCTTTGGCGAGGATGTTTTTGAGGAGTTTCTCAGGGTCAATGGACTGGAGCGGATGGTCAGGGGGCACTTGGTACTTGAGGATGGTTATCGGTGGTGGTTTGGGGGGAGGTTGTTGTCGCTGTTTTCAGTCCCGGATCATTGTGGGATGGGGAATTTAGGGGCTGTTGGGGTTGTTGGGGAAGATGGGAATCTAGAGGTGGTTACGTTTGGTTAGATTGGTGCTGCCGGAGATATGCTTGTCATATATGAGATTAAACCGGGACAGGTTCATATGAACCTATCTTAGGTTAAAATAAAACCAATCTGAAATATACATATTTAAGAATATGTATTACAAAATATGAAGAATAATGATAATATCTCATATTAACTGATACTTCTCAGATCATTATTCACGGTCCGGATATTAATGCAACTAAAATGGCAAAAATACTGGAAAATGAAAGCATAGCTGTTACCGTTCCAGTCAAAAATATAGGTGAACGGGCAACCAAAGTCTATTTTACCGATGAAATTCCAGGGAACGCTGATCTGGTTTGCTGGACCTGAATTTCGATGTAGTGGCTCAGCCAGATAAAATCTATTCCAATGATTATATTGTCAAAGCAAAATTGGAAGAAGTCAATATGGGATGTGCAAATTCTCACCCAAATTAATTCTTAGTATTAATTAAAATATTAATGATATTAATATTAGAATACAAACACAAGACTTATAACATAATAATTAATACATCTTGTAGAATTCGTATGATTTATTAAATTGACATATGAATTTTAGAATGGCGGTTGAAATAATTAAAGTCAAATATATCACGAAGAGGATAATATGCAACATAACATTAAAAAATTAGCATGCCTGCTGGCAATCCTGCTGCTGGGATCTTGCTGTCCGGCAGATGCAAAGTCAATTGAAATTCGGGGTACTCCCGGATCAGTAGAAGCCGGTTCCACAATGCTTCTGGACGGATTCAACTTTCCTGAATTAATCTACCGTATTAGTGATGATCGGTCCTATGAATGCTTGAATATCTCTTTTGCAAAGAATGGAACGATCAATGAGGGCGATGCATCGTATACGACAAAACTGTACAAGAATAGTCCAAAACGAGAGATCATGTTCATGGGAAGTAAGTATCATTCCCTTGATCCTGATAATGCCGATACACTCACAGAAATATTAAAATGTTTTGGGAGTGATGATGAAAAAATGATGTCAATAGGCGATGTATGGGAACTCGACCAGGACTACACCCTCACTATCAGCGGCATTGATCAGAATGGTGATAAAGCAACACTGGAACTTGCAAAGAACAGTGATGTTGTTGAATTTACAGTGATTGGGGAAGGAGATACCTTTGAATACAAAACCGACGTTGAAAGCACAGATGATATTATACTCTTCACCTGTAAGGTTGATACAGTTCTGCGTGGGACCAATTCTACTATAGTCGTGCTAAAGGTAGTTAGACATTATTCTGACACCCCGTTAATCCTCGAAACCGGGGATAAGTTTGGCGATTTTAAGGTAACTTCTATCACAAATGACACAATAGAAATGAAAAACTCCAAAACGATTTCGTGCTCGCTTGATGAAACAATTGATCTTCTGGATGACTGGATAAAGTTAGAAGTTTCCGACAAGGGCTACTGGGGCTATGTTTATTCCGAAGAAATACTGGAGTCTCCGGAAATCCTGGAAGTATCTTCTGTTACTGAGTCCACGGATACCGGTACCACCGCACAGAATACCACTGCATCAAACACTTCTGACGATACCGAGACAAATAGTACGGTTGCTGCTGTCCTGCCAGCGACATCTGCTGCGACACCCATCGCCACTTCTGCAGTGACAACAGAAACGGAGCAGCCCTTGATGCTCGCAGCCTCAGGTGGTGCCGGAATAGCACCGCATGCATTACCTGCACCGGGTGTAGCATTACTGGTCGGTTTGTTTGCGATCTTAGCATTGATGATGAATATCAGGAGAAATGAAAAATGATGTGTTACACACATTTACGGATTTAAAAGGTAATCATATGAAGAATAATTCAGAGAATGGTCTAAAAAGATGCACTATGATCAGTGTCTGCTTTGCTGCGCTCCTTATTGCATTTGTAGCAGTTCCTGCCCAAGCGCAGCAAACAACAGTCAGCTTAACTATTCCTGAACTGGTACAAGGAAGTACGGTTTATGCTACAGTAGAAATTGTGGACGAAAGATCTTCTTTATTGTCTTCTTTTCAGCCTTGATCATCATCATATCTGGCATATCCACATCACTCGGATCTGCAAATATCTTGGTATGGAAGGCTTATTCTGCAATACTGCACAAGTTCTTCCCAAATCACTTTGAGTCGAGCTGGCTTTCGGATGTATGTGTGTGGAACCTGAGACTTCCCCGTATCCTTCTTGGTATAGTGGCAGGCATCGGTCTTGGTGTTGCGGGTGCAGTGATGCAAGCGATACTCAGGAATCCGCTTGCAAGCCCATATACGCTTGGAATCTCCTCAGGTGCCGGATTTGGCGCGTCGCTTGCAATCCTCGCCGGTGCGGGTATTGTCGGAGGGGACTATCTGATAATAGGCAATTCATTTGTATTTGCGCTACTCTGTTCCTTTATCATCCTTGGATTATCAAGCCGGAAAGGCGCAACACCTGAGACTATGATCTTAGCTGGCATTGCGATGATGTACCTGTTTGGTGCGATGACAACGATACTTCAGTATTTTGGTGAGGCAGAAGCTGTAAAAGAAGCAGTGTTCTGGATGGTTGGTGACCTTGACCGGTCATCATGGCCCAAGCTTACCCTTATAACCGGCGCAATTGCATGCTGTATCCCCCTGCTCATGGTGAAGTCATGGGATCTTAATGTGATGGGTGCCGGAGATGAGACCGCGACGAGTCTTGGTGTGAATGTCAAGCGCACCCGGATCGTTACTATGGTGGTCGCAACACTGATGGTCGCATGCATTGTGTGTTTCACAGGCACGATCGGATTTATAGGACTGGTGGCTCCACACCTCACCCGCCTGGCTATCGGAGGCGATAACAGGTTTGTGCTTCCTGTATCCGGTCTTATGGGCGCAGTATTGCTTATTACCGCAGACCTTGTAGCAAGACGGATCATAGCACCTGTCATTCTTCCTGTCGGTGCAGTGACTGCTTTTATGGGGGCTCCGCTTTTCCTTTATATGATCATGAAACGAAGGAGGGAATACTGGTGAGACTGAAGGTGGACAAAATCGAATTTGCTTATAATAGCACACCTGTTCTTGAAAACATATCACTGGAACTGGACCGCTCAGAGATACTCGGCATCGTCGGTCCGAATGGTACCGGTAAATCCACGCTGATCAGGTGTATCGACCGGATACTGAAGCCGCAGCAGGGAACCATACTACTGGATGAGAACGACATAACTACGATGAACCGGATGGAGATTGCAAGGAAGATGGGGTATGTACCCCAGAGCACTGCACGTGTCTTTCCTGCTTCTGTTATCGATACTGTTCTTATGGGCAGACGTCCGCATCTTGGCTGGAAGAGCAGCGAAAGGGATCTGGATAAGGTTTTAGAGATACTGGAATTGCTCGGCATTGTAGAATTTGCTATGAGGGATTTTAACGAGATCAGTGGAGGTCAGCAACAGAAGGTGCTGATCGCACGGGCGCTTGCGCAGGAAGCAGATGTCCTTCTTCTGGATGAGCCGACAAGCAATCTTGATATAAGACATCAACTCGAGGTCATGGAGATCATGACAGATATCGTACGAAAAAGTGAAATTTCTGCAGTCATGGCAATACACGACCTTAACCTTGCTTCGAGATATACCGACAGGATACTCATGATGAATGGAGGTAAGATATTTGCTGCAGGGGATCCTGGGTCAGTGCTTACGGTCGAGAACATAAAACGTGTTTATGGTGTGGAAGTCCTGGTGAAGAGCGATGAGGAGAGGCCATATATCATTCCGGTAAGACCTATCAATTGCTCATCTGGGCTATAACAGCGGATATAAGGTTACTGCCTTCGGCTTCTACCAAAATCGCTCCCTTCGGTCGCGTCTTCATATATCCGTGAAACATTAGATGAAATGTTTCTTCACTCACTTTGCCCCGTACTGCTTGACCCCATACCCCGCGCCCAGGAGCACTGTATGCGGGCGGTGGCCTCGGTTGTTGGTGAGTGTGCGGGGGTCATGGATATTAAAATATATAATTTATGTTATATGTTCACTTATCAAGGATTGACTTGCATGAGCGTCGTCCATACTAATAAATGAAAAGCAAAGTAATTTACCAGTTACAAATGTCTAACCCTTTAACATACTTAAAGTGACCATCCCGGCTGAGAAGGGAATACGCTGCGAATTTTTTTATAACCTGTTCATTCTTTTCAGTTTTTGCGCTATTTAAAGCGCCATAAAGCAGTTCACCTAGAACAGTAACTGGTCCCAAATAATTACATCTGCTTCATCTATCAATGTACATACTTCAGAAATACCTTGGTCCCAGTATATTATCTGATGAACGGATCCAGTTCAGCTTGAGAATTTACTGTTTGGATAAGCTCAAAGTTAATATTGTTAAGGATGTATGATTTGACAATGCAAACTCAGATAAAAAGATATAATATCTTGTTAAGAGGAAAAATCCAGCATATTGGTTATCGTGGAATTATTGAAGGTACTGCAAGAAAGTTAGATATAAAAGGTTATGTTTTTTATGATGTTGATGGTAGTGTTAAGATCGCATGTGAAGGTCTTCAGAAGTCGATAGATACCTTCATAAATACCCTTAACGAATTTGCCAGATCGGATATTGATAGTATTGAGAAAAAAGAAGTCCACGAAGAACTTTATTTACCGTCTGTATTCAGCAGGGTAGCAACCGATGATTATTACGAATTTAGTAAAAAATTCGATATTGGTATAGATTTCCTTGATGGAATAAAAATAGATACTGGGGGAATGAAAGAATCTCTTACTAATATAAATACAACGCTTGAAGCATTTGTAATAAAGCAAGACGGACACAATCAGCACCTTGAGAAAATCCTTGAAAAACTCGCAGAGAAATAGTACAGATCATATTACCATCTTGTAAATATCAAATACAGGCGCCTATATAATGTTCATATCTTTTCGCTGTTTATCTATCCGGTGATTGTCTAAAATTTACGATTGGACTACAAGAATTTTTAGAAAATTTGAAGTGCCCACACACAAATATAATAAAAATCTACATACCCGTAGAAAATTTCACCGCATTCACGATCGAATCTGACCTCAGGTCCTCAAGTTTCAGATGCCTGGCTCCCAACGCATCCGATATCTGCCGTGCAAACCCGAACCTGACAGCTCCGGCCTCTGTATCTATCACAGTAGAATGTATCCCTTCTGCCTTGATATGGGATGCGATCTCCAGTGTCTCTTCCAAAGCTGATTCCCCATGCAGGCATACATTTGCCCTGCCGTCCGATATCAGGATGAAAAACGGGTATACATCAGGGTCACGCCTGAGTTCCGATTGTATAACCTCATATCCTTTCATGAGCCCGTGGGGAAGCGGTGTCTTGCCGCCTGTTGGCAGGTTCTGCAGGTACTTCCTGGCAAGCTCAACACTGGATGTGGGCGGAAGTATGAGTTCGGCGCTGTTGCCCTTGAACGCTATAAGTCCTACCCGGTCCCGTTTCTGGTAAGCATCGATGAGCAGGGACAGGATCGCACCCTTGGCAGCTGACATGCGCTGCTGTGCACCCATTGAACCGCTGGCGTCCACAACAAACAGGATCGTATTACCTATCTTCCTCTCGCGCACCTTTTCCCTGATGTCAGGACGGCGAATGGCAATGGCCACCCCGTCCTTCTTCCTGTTAAGCTGGTGGGGGGCTGCCGCCCTGAAAGTGGCATCAAAGGCAATATCTGAGGTATTCTCATGCGGGATCGTACTTTTCACATACCTGCCTGACCTGGAATCTGTCCGTGTCTTGGTGCGCCGCCCAGAGCCGTTCCGGTTCATTCTGTCATGCTCAGGAGACAGGTGTTTTACCTGATATGTTTCTCCCGTTTCAAAAGTAGTCTCTGGCGAGGCATCTGGCACTTCCTGTTTATCCTCATCATCCTCACTGTTCTGTTCGTTTTGCTCCTTTTGCCCGGGTTGTTCCTTGTGTCCACTGTGCTCACTGTGTTCCGGTTGCTTTTCTTGTTCTTGTTCTTGTTCTTTTTCTTGCTGTTTTTCTTTCTGTTTATTAAGGGACTCTTCCAGTTTATCCTGGTAATCGGTCTGCTCTTCAAAGGGTTTCCTGCGCATCCTATGAGAAAGGACCAGTTCGGCAGCCTCCTTAACATCCTCTTCTGTAACCGCGATCCGGTCATGATAAGCTGCTATGGTGGTAGCGGTCTTCATCATGGTTATATCAGCACGGTGCCCGTCAACGTGCATATCGATACATATCTGTGCGATCAACTCAAGCATATCATCCGATATTTGAACCTGCGGGTGCAGATCCTTTGCGTTCACTATCCTGTCGCACAGTTCGATCTCAGATTCCTGCCACTCACTGGCAAATTTATCTGGATCGTTTTCATATCCCTGTCTTCGTTTAATGACATCAACCCGCGCAGGCGCTTCATGTATCCCTTCGATGTCAACACACAGGCCGAAACGGTCAAGCAGCTGGGGACGCAGTTCCCCTTCCTCGGGATTCATAGTGCCGACAAGAATAAAGGAGGCAGGGTGGGAATATGACACACCCTCACGCTCAACAGTGTTCACCCCCATTGCGGCAGAATCCAGGAGCACATCAACGATATGGTCATCGAGCAAGTTCACCTCATCCACATACAGGATGCCGCGGTGGGCTGCTGCCAGCACCCCCGGCTCGAACCGCTTTTCACCTTTCTTGATGGCATGCTCGATGTCAAGCGTACCTACAGCCCTATCCTCAGTTGTGCTCACAGGCAGGTCAACAACCCGCATCTTCTGTACTGCGGTATTAAGTTTGCCATATGACAGCTTCTTAAGGCAGTCTTCACACATCTCGTTCTTGTTATTGGGATTACAGCCGAACACGCACCCCTCCACCACCTCTATCTCAGGCAGAAGACCTGCAAGCGCCCGTACAGCAGTGGATTTGGCAGTGCCTTTCTCTCCCCTGATCAGGACACCGCCTATCTTTGGATTGATGGCGTTCAATATCAGGGTCTTTTTCATCTTTTCCTGCCCTACAATGGCAGTAAAAGGGTACGGGATATTAGTGTGGTTTTTCAAGGGTTTTTCTCCGTTTCATTTGTGACTGATATATTAGATAGAATCAAGCCATATAATTTAGTAAAAATGTAATACTTATTAAGTCTTATTGTTTAAAAAATAAATTATAAAATAATACGAATATAAATAAACTTATTAACAGTCGTGTATTGTAATTCACTGGAATGTTATTTGAAAAGACTTCCTTGATTGCTGTGTTTATTCTCTTATTTCAAGAGAATTTTAAAAGTGATTGCAATACAGGAAATGATGCACTTACCCGCACAGACGGGAGATTATCTCTTGATACGGGCAGCCCTGAAAATAAAGGCAGTGTGAAATGGGATGAGACTATTGCAGTGCGATCTTTAAAGATATTTTGTCAGTGGTGGTAAGATGAAGATCACAGCTATCATGTGGAACTCGTATGTACGCATGCTCGAAGGGGCATCCGAAAAACTCGGGTTTGAGCTTACTGCATATTCCACAAGCACTCTTGAGGATGACCCGGATAAGCTGGATGATGTCCTCAGATCGTGTGAACAGTCAGATGTGATCCTCCTGTATCACACAGCCAATTTCTTCTGGGAGGAACTCGAACAGAGGCTGGAATGCTTACAAGGCAGGGTTCCCATTGTCTGTCTCGGACATGACCCCTCCCACTGGGTGTTCTCAACAGTTGACCCCGGGATCGTGGCTCACTGCTATAACTATATCACCTATAATGGAGAGGAGAATCTCGGAAATCTTCTGCGCTATATCGGAAAAGAGGTCGTGGGATTTGATCTTGCGGCTGAGCCTCCGGCACTGGTGCCGTGGGAAGGGCTGTACCATCCTGACGCACCCGGGCAGTTCGCAGACATTACAGAGTATCTCGACTGGCAAAAATCTACTATACCCGCTAAACCTGCTATACCCAGTAAACCTGCTAAATCTGCTAAACCTGCAAAAGAAGGGACCGTAGGTATCCTGTTCTCAAGGATATCCTGGGTGAACAGGACACTTGAGATAGAGGATGCACTCATACGGGAGTTTGAGAGCAGGGACCTCAGCGTGATACCGGTCTTTTCATATTCTGTCAGGGATGATGAACTGGGAACTAAAGGAATGGATGAGGTCATCAGGGAGTATTTCATAGTAGATGGTGAACCTGTTGTCGATGCTGTTGTGAAGCTCTCACCGTTCTTTCTTGTGAGTGATAAGACAGCTATACAGGATGCCTCAAAAGCCAGGCATGGTATCGATCTGTTGATGGATCTTGATGTTCCAATCTTCCAGCCCATTATTTCCTATTACACCACACGCGGGCAGTGGGAAGAGACGAACGGTCTTAGCAATGATATTGGCTGGGGCGTGGCACTGCCCGAGTTCGAGGGTGTGATCGAGCCCATCATCATCGCTGCCGGAGAGGCGCAGGATAATTTTATCGATCGCCGTCCCATTGCTGAGCGCTGCATTAAACTGGCGTCGCGTGTGGAAAAATGGATACGCTTAAGAAACAAACCTGTCAGTGAGCGCAGGGTGGCGTTCGTCCTGCTCAACAATCCATGTGCGGGTGTCGAGGCTACGGTCGGCGGTGGAGCCCATCTTGATTCTCTTGAAAGCGTGGCCCGTGTATTAAACCGGATGCGTGATGCAGGTTACCAGATCAACCCACCTGCCAACGGCAAGGAGCTTATTGATACGATCATGGAGTGCAAAGCGATATCTGAGTTCAGGTGGACCACTGTGGATGAGATCGTGAAGAACGGTGGTGCTCTGGATCTTGTGAGCGAAGAGGAATATGAGAAGTTCTTTAATACGCTGAGTCCGAAGGTCCGGGACCAGATGATCAAATCCTGGGGCAATCCACCTGGTGAGGCAAAGGACGGCGTGCCCGCAGCCATGTTGTATGAGGGCAAGATCGTGATAACTGGTGTGAACTACGGGAACGCTGTGGTCTGCGTGCAGCCCAAACGCGGATGTGCAGGCACCAGATGCGACGGACAGGTGTGCAGGATACTGCACGATCCCGAGGTGCCTCCGACACACCAGTACCTTGCCACCTACCGGTATCTTGAGAACACGTATGGTGCAGACGTGCTGGTGCATGTCGGAACGCATGGCAACCTTGAGTTCCTGCCAGGCAAGGGCGTGGGATTATCAGGTGACTGCTATCCTGATATTGCAATCGGCAGCATCCCGCATCTTTATATCTATAATGCTGATAACCCGCCCGAAGGTGCTATTGCCAAGCGCAGGGGGCTTGCGACAATTGTTGACCACATGCAGACCGTCCTGACCGGAGGCGGGTTGTATGACGAACTTGATGAGCTTGACCGGCTGCTGGGTGAGTATGAACAGACAAAACATGACCCAGGGCGTGCACATGCCCTTGAGCACCTGATCATGGATGAGATCGAGCGCACGAACCTGTCTGCCGAGATAAAGCTTGGCAGGAGGAATAGTGAGGGGGATGATGATAAGAATAGCGATTGGAATGGTGATGGTGATAACGGTGACATGCAGTTCAGTGAGATCGTCACAAGGGCGCATGAGGCACTCAGCAAGATACGTAATACGCAGATCCAGAGCGGAATGCACATCTTCGGACAGCTGCCAGAAGGTGAGCAACGTGTTGATTTCATTAACTCCATCCTTCGCTATGATGAGCGGGACAGCAAAGTCTCGATCAGGCGGTTAGCAGCAGGACTGCTGGGTCTTGACCTTGATGAGCTTATCAGCGATCAGGGCAGGGTCCCAGAAGACGGTCGCTCATACGGCGCACTCCTTGAGGAGATCGACCACTTGTCAGGGGATATCATCCGGGCGTGTCTGGATAACAGCGAAGCGGATGTTCCGGCTCTTGTACAGCAGATAATGGGGGACAGATGGACAAGTACGGGTCAGGCTCAGGGTAAAGGCAAGGGTAAAGGTAAGGATAAGGATAAGGACACCGGACTTGCAGAGGTTGGTGAGCGCATCGCTGATCTTAATAACCGTATCGATGCTTCTAAAGAGATCGAGGCGCTGCTGCATGGATTTGAAGGCGGGTACATCCCTGCAGGTCCGTCAGGCCTGATCACACGGGGCAGGGATGATGTGCTGCCAACAGGTCGCAACTTCTATTCGCTTGACCCGAAGCGGGTGCCGACCAGGGCCGCATGGAGGGTGGGCCAGCAACTGTCCAGGGCAGTGATCGATAAATACATGGACGAAGAAGGACGCATCCCAGAGAACGTGGCGTTCTACTGGATGGCGAGCGATATCATGTGGGCTGATGGTGAGGGCATGGCGCAGATCATGAACCTGCTGGGAGTCGAACCCATCTGGCAGGGCAACGGCAGGGTAAAGGGCTTTAAGGTGATCCCGCTCAAGGAGTTGGGCAGGCCCAGGATCGATGTGACGATACGGGTATCTGGTATAACCCGGGATAATTTCCCGAACTGCATCGAGTATATTGATGAGGCATTACAGGCAGTCGCATCACTGGATGAACCAGTGGAGCAAAACTACCCGCGCAAGCACTCGCTTGAGAGGGTTGAAGATGGTAGTGACTGGCGGGATGCCACACTTCGTATATTCTCATGCAAACCCGGAACGTACGGCAGCGGTGTGAACCTTGCCGTGTATGCCAGTGCGTGGAAGGAAGAGAAGGACCTGGCCGAGGTCTTCCTTTGCTGGAACGGATACGCCTACGGCAAGGACATGAACGGCAAGGAGGCGCACCAGCATCTTGCAGACAGTTTGAAGACGGTTGATGCGACCTTTAACAAGGTTGTGAGCGATGAATATGACCTCTGCGGGTGCTGCTGCTATTTTGGCACCCACGGCGGGCTGACTGCAGCGGCACGACATCTATCCGGCAGTGAAGTGAAGACCTATTACGGCGATACCAGGGAGCCCGAGCATGTCGAGGTCAGGGACCTGGCAGATGAGATCAGGCGTATCGCCAGGACAAAGCTCCTGAACCCGAAATGGATCAAGGGGATGAAGGAGCACGGTTACAAAGGCGCAGGCGATATCTCGAAGAGGGTCGGACGGGTGTACGGCTGGGAGGCATCCACACAGGAAGTGGATGACTGGGTGTTTGATGATATCACAAAGACATTTGTGCTGGATGAGGAGATGCGGCAGTTCTTTGAGGAGAATAACCCATATGCTCTGGAAGAGATTGCTCGCCGTCTGCTGGAAGCCGAATCGCGTGGACTGTGGGATGCTGATCCTGAGGTACTTGATGCGCTCAGGAACACCTATCTTGAGATCGAGGGCTGGATGGAAGACCTTGCAGGCGACGGAGAGTTCCAGGGCGGGTCTGTGGATATCATGGGAATGGAAGATATCCCTGACTGGAATGAAAAGATGAAGGAGATCAGAAAAAAGATCAAGGTAGACTAATGAAATCTGTACTGTTTACTGTAATGTTCGTATTATTACTGCTACTTAAGAGGGGATACTTATGATCGAGATGCATGAACTGACTAAATACTTCGGCAGCCTGTGTGCTGTTGACCATGTAAACCTCCAGGTCGGGAACGAGATATTCGGGCTCCTGGGTCCGAACGGTGCTGGGAAGAGCACGACTGTGATGATGCTCACCACGCTGCTAAAACCCAGTAGCGGCTCTGCCAGCATCTGCGGATATGATGTTGTGAAGGATGCTAAGAAGGTGCGGGGGACCATCAGTTATGTGCCGCAGGATATGGCGGTTGATATAAAACTGACCGGGCGCGAGAATGTGATGCTGTATGCCAAACTCTACGGTGTGCCTGACAGGAACACGCGTGTGGATGATGTGCTTGAACTGCTGGGGCTTACCGGGCGTGCAGGGGATCTTGTGCGGACGTACTCAGGCGGGATGCGCAGGCGGCTGGAACTGGCACAGGCGCTGGTGCACGAGCCTGAGGTGCTGTTTTTGGATGAGCCGACCCTTGGGCTGGATGTTGCTGCAAGGAAGAAGATATGGGAGCATATTTCCGCACTGAGGAAGCGGGGTATGACGATCTTTATGACAACGCATTATATGGAGGAGGCTGATGAATACTGCGACAGGGTGGCAATCATCGATAAGGGGCGCATCGTGGTTGTGGATTCGCCGACAAACCTGAAACTGGGTCTGGGTGAGGGTGCATCTCTTAATGATGTTTTCCTTGAGAATGTGAAGACTGGTGAGGATCAGGCCGGATTTGATGCATTCAGGTTCAGGACTATGCTGCGGAGGCGGTCATGAAGCAGATATTCTATTATTTTGAGCGGGACATGAGGAAGTGGAGCCGCAGCCGGATCAATGTGGTGGCATCGCTTGCGATGCCGGCTGCATGGCTGGTGCTGGTGGGACTGACCCTGCCTATACGATTTACTGACAATTATCTTGAGTTCATCACACCGAGCATTCTGGTTATGACGATGCTGTTCTCCTCTCTGCAGGGGGGAGCCCTTATGATATTTGATAAGGTTCTCGGGTTTTTGAACAAGTTCCTTGCCATGCCTGCACCACGAGAGAGCATCCTGCTGGGCAAGATCCTGTTCATCAGCACAAGGGGGCTGCTTAAGGCTACTGTGATCCTCCTGATCGCTGGACTGCTTGGGGTGAGGATACATAGTCTGCTCAACATTGTCCTGGTATATGTCACATTATTCCTGTTTGGAGTCCTGTTTTCAGCGATTGCTACGACTCTTGCCCTGCATATCAGCGACCACGACGGTTATGCGGCTGTGAACAGCATGATCAGCATGCCGCTGTTCTTTGCAAGCAATGCGCTCATGCCGTATGATAAAATGCCTGAGTGGCTGAGGATGGTGGCAATGGTGAATCCGTTGAGTCATACTATCGACAGCATACGGGAGCTGTTCATGGGAGGGGTGCCTGTGGAAGGGATGATCGGGCTGGCTGTGGCGGCTGGGGTTATGGTTTGTGTGGGGACAGTGCAGTTTCGGCGGTCCGGGGTGTGAAAGAGGGAAAGGTTTGTGTCAGATAGTGGTCAGGAATGTTAAGTAGCGAAACCTCTTATTTATAAAGGATTATTTACAAGAAATATGTTACAATATGAA
>Ga0255456_1040_pt1 | contig 22715 bp, 24 predicted proteins | sample ANMaggQLBNCT01C7_FD_182646 | JGI IMG/M metagenome (GOLD analysis project Ga0255456, IMG submission 182646) | Sediment cell enrichment communities from methane seep in Santa Monica Basin, California, United Staets - ANME aggregate JGI... | ecosystem: Environmental > Aquatic > Marine > Cold seeps >...
AGAATTTAAGCTTCTTATGGCCCTTCTGAACATGGATCCGCCATCCCACAGTCACCGGTATACTCCTTACAAATGTACCGGGCCTGTATATGGCGATTTTCCGTATTTATCTCCTATTATGCTCGTATGTATTGTGTACTGAAATATATTTCTCAACCACATCCCAGCCAGCACCCACAGAGCCATGGTGGCAATCTGGAGCCCAGAGATGGTCACCGCACCATTCCTTCAAATGTTGAAACTTCTTCCTGGACACTCTGCTACTTTTACCTTTGATCATCTTCCATATATAATTTACGTAATACTCTGGCGGGTATTTGATAAACAAATGCACATGATCCGGGTTTACAGCCATATCAATGGCCTCACTTATGGCCTGCTCCGGTTTTTCCAATATCTCAATGACACTGAGATCAATATGAGTTCAAGTGGATGGTGGCCGGGTCCGTACCGGCGGGAACTTCGCAAGATAATGGAATCCGGTTGGAAAAGTGATGTAAATAAGGCAGGTGGGCTTGATGGGGAGATTGAAAAGGTGTTCGCGGAGCGGGAGAGGTTGAGGGGTTAAATTCCCCACCTCATGATATACCCAACACGAGCAAAATCGCTATCAAAACTTGCAATGTTTTGTATATGGTTCTGGTCCATTACTGCCAGATATAATGCATCCCGTGTCAGCAGACCATGCTGCATACCATCGATCATGGAATAAAATAATTCAGCAGGTGTATCAAGAACAGTAAGATTATCCATACTGAATATAATATTAATGGCCTTGTGAAGTTGATCTGTATATTTTCCAACCACCTCAGGATTCTCACGAATGACTTCGATCGGGTGATTGCTAAAATCATCTGCTATGGCACGTATCAATAAAATATATGCAACTTCTTCTATTACAAAAGTGGTTGAAAATCCTTTGAATTTCCCATCCACCAGGTTCGAAAAGAACTGTTGGCAAGCATTACTATACCCTGAATGTAATCTGAAGAAATAGATGAATACGTTTGCATCGATGAAAATGTCATCATTTTTAAATTCAGCAAGATTATTTATCATTGTCTTTGGATATTGCACGAGATGTTTCTGCAAACATTTTTAGTTCACGGCTGTCCAGTGCTTCTTTTCCAAATAAGCCAAATCCTTCTTTTATGGGATCCGATACAAGAGGATGTATAATAAGTTCGTTATCCCGCGTTTCAATCAACACTTCACTGCCTTCTTTAATATTCGTTTTTTTCCGGAATTGGCTTGGGATTGTGAACTGTCCTTTTTTTCTGATTTTTACTCTTTGCATCATACAAATCAACCTTTTCTCCTACAAATGTAATTATTTCCTACTTATTTATAGATGTGGTTTCTCGACTTTTGGTCTTCACTTTACTGTATAATTTCCAATATCTCAATGACACTGAGATCAATATGAGTTCGAATGGATGGTGGCCGGGTCCGTACCGGCGGGAGTTGCGCAAGATAATGGAATCCGGTTGGAAAAGTGTTTTGAAGAAGGCCGTTTCTATCATGGTTTTTAAACAAACAGGGAATGAATTCAGAGACTTTTTATTATTTCCTGGAATGGTTTATAGCCACAGAGTGCACAGAGTCTTCTTGCTTTTCTCTGTGTCCTCGGTGAACTCTGTGGCTGATATTCGAATTAATCCACCCCACATCCGTTCTTTCAATCTCCTGCCACCTGCTTTCGGACGTGAGACTGCGCTACCGTTGCACTCACCCGGCCCCCCCCCCTCCCGCTTGACCACGCAGCCTGCGCCCAGGTGCTCTGCGATGCAGGCGGCGTCCCGGGTGTTTGGTATGGAGCCGGGCGCACTGCCCCAGCTTATGATTCAGGCACCCTCACGGTCCTTACCACATGGCAGTGACGCGGGGGGGTTTGGTATGCCTGCCCGCTGTCCGGGCGGGGTGTGTGGGGCGGTGCATAATGCTGGTGGCGGCTCGGGTGTTGGTGGGTGCTGCCGGTTGGGTGCATGGCTGTTAAAATATAATTCTTATGAAATATTGAACCGCGAAGCACGCAAAGCACGCAAAGTAAAAGCAACGCCTTACTTTCGCTCACCCGCCATCTCAGCTCCCTTGCGCTGCCCTTCTTGCACTTGCCCGGTTGTCCGGCTATGGTGCTACTGGCTGATTGTAGGGTTAGTGGAAGCAACCGCTGGTAAAAATCTTGTATAGTGATAGAAATAATTCATTATTGCTAACATTCTTCGAACAGAACTTACGACATCCTTAAATCTATGAAAGGCACTTAATTCTACAATGAAATCAAGCCTAAAGAAAATAAATATTCCAATTATCGTAGAAAAAGATGAAGATGGATTTTATGTAGTGGAGTGTCCGCTTTTAAGAGGTTGTTATACTCAAGGAGAGACCCTCGATGAGGCACTTACGAACATCCATGAAGTCATCGAGATGTGTCTTGAAGATGAAACTGAAGATGTAATTTCCGATATTGCAAATATCCAGGAATTTAGTTTTCATACATTAGCGGTTGAAGTATGAAACTGCCAGTTATCAGGCAAAGAGACAGTAAAAGCCTTTGAAAAACTCGGATATACCCCTGTAAGGCAGAAAGGCAGTCATATTCGAATGAAGCATCTATCTGATGCGTCTAAAACACCAATCTCAATCCCTAACCATAAAGTGCTGGGGAAAGGGTTGCTGCCGGCGGCGGGCATGGCTGTTGAAATATATAATTCATGTTTTGGATTTAGTTATCTCTGTGCGTGCCCAAATATAAAGATCAGAACTAATTCGGAAATCTCCCTTTGCCACCTTATTAAGAATTTCAATTGCCCCTTCGTTTGGTATTTTATTCGTTTTTACAGCTGCAACAAGTAGTCCTATAAGACCTGTATATCTCAAACCCTTTGATTCTGCAAATCTTCTTGCGTTTGATTCATCAATAATAAGTCTATCATTAGAGCTTGCTACAAGGAATAAACTAGCCTCCCCAAGGTCAAGTCCATATTTCCTGAGTTCAACTGGTTCCCCTTTAAAATCAAGCACCTGAATCCATGTATCCAGTGCTTCCTTTATGATTTCTTCTTCAGGACTGTCGCTTTTTAGGATTTCATCCTTGATTTTAGTCGTAATATGTATAGTCCCAAATATTCGCTTAAGTATGCCAAGTTCACCGATCTTAGCCAGGGCAATGAGAGTAGATGAATCAATTAATATCCGCATCGTTAAGCCAGCCTTCAGCTTCTTGTGCATCTTTCATTGTCTCTTCAACACTCTGCTTGAAAAAAGGAATACCCTTTTGTGTAAGGTATTTAGCCATTTGCTGGATTGAAACATCAGCGAATTCAGCTGCTCTGCATAATGAAAATTCTTCATCCAGATATTTTTCCATGGCTATTTTCATGCGTAGATCTTTTATCCCTTCTTCCATTACCCTTCTTATGACCTCTGACCTGGATGAGTGAAGTGTTTCAGATAATTCCTTCAAAATATTGATATATTCATCGCCTATTCTAACTTGCACATTGTCCATGAATTATTACATTGTAACCATATGTAATTAAACATTTCCCTGTACATTAAGAGACTTTTTATTATTTCCTGGAACTAACATACTGTAATGCGGTTTCAAAGTCATATGATGTACTGACCAAGACATGCGATTTCACAGTGCGGAAAATGGAATGGAAAGGAAAGGTGTTGTTTGCATGGTTTTGTGCAGACCATACAAAACTATATATATAAATAAAACATTTAATATACATTGTGATAAAATGAGCGTAATACTTGACAAAAATGCTTGTGATAAAAGTCCTTACTGTAAGATGGTCTCGCTGTGTCCGACTGGAGCAATCTCAGTGAAAGAAGGTGAGTACCCAGTGTTCGATGCAAAATTATGTGAGGATTGTGGGCAGTGCGTCAGTGCATGTCCCCATCAGGCATTATCCCTGGCTTAGTCCAGGAACAGTCCAGGAGCGCTTTGAAATGGACGATGAACTGGAAGAGATAAGGAAGAAAAAACTAAAGGAGTTGCAAGATAGAATGAACAAACCACCTTTACCCGATGTACCAATAGTACTTACTGATGCCGATATGGAACAGGCCTTGATTGACTATCCCAAATTAGTTATTGATTGCTGGGCAGTATGGTGCGGCCCTTGCAAAATGGTTGCACCGACAATTGAAGCACTGGCCAAGGAAAAAGCTGGCGAGATAGTCTTTGGAAAACTGGACATTGACAATAACATGCAGACTGGAATGAAATATAAGATCAGTGCAGTACCTACAATGCTCGTATTCAAGAATGGCGAACATGTCGGTAGTATACTGGGAGCTCTCCCAAAGCAGCAATTAGAAGGAAAAATAACTGAAATGCTTAAGTGAATTGCTTAAGTGACCGGATTTTTTTCCTTTTTTTTGAGCATTCTAAAAATTTTTATTGCCCGAATTTAATCTCATCATTTTCCATTAGCAGTCTCAGGTCTTCAAGGCTTAACCTGCCTGATTTGTTGAATTTTTCTTTAGCTGCCACATGTTTTTCTTCCTGCTTTCTCTCGTCCCTGGAAAGCTGGATATCTTTCATCCGATCCAGGTATATATCAAGTTCGGCCCTGGCTTCAGATACTGATTTCTTTGCAGCATCGATCTTTTCTTTCATCGGCTTGGTAACTTCATATATCTCGACAAGGCGTTTGTGATATTCATCTGCCCTGCTTCTGATCTCATCGACACCATCATAGATATTACGCATTGCCTCATGGTTTTCCTGTGATTCGGCAGCCATGTCCTGAATTAACGCATTAACGGCATCAAGGTCCTGGTGGAACTCATCTACCTTGCCAAATATCTCACCGATCTCACCATGTATCTCATTTGCTTTACGTATGGCCTGTACCCGTTCACCCAGTTCATGAAGCCTCTTGAACAGTGACTGTTCATATTCCAGTGATATATCAGCAGAGGAAAACTTTTCAAGTTCAGACCGGTAGGCATTAGTAAGAGATTCAAGCCGCCCCCTGGCAACATTGTTCAGGCTGTCCCTTAGTGACTTCAATTCCCCGATTTTATCAGTATAACCACTCCTGCGGTCCCTGACCTCTTCTCTTTGTTTTTTAAGTTCTGCAATCTTCTTATTGACCTCATCACGCCGCTGCCTGTACCCACTCGCAGAATCCCTGAGTACTTTTGCCTGCTCATGAAGTTCATCCCGTTTCCCCCTCAGGTCCTTTGCACCCTTATTATGAAGATTCATCTCATAGTAATGGTTTTTGATCTCCCGTTCCTTATGGTCAATATGCTGCCTGAGCACATTTACCTTGTTTTTGATCTCTCCTTCAGAAAGACCGGATACATCAATCATTGTTGCCCCTCTCCTTCAGAAATGCCAGATCCATCAATCATTGTTGCCCCCTCATGCCCCACATTCTCCCAGTATCCCAGGGCTTCCTTATGAAGACCGGTCCTGCGCTTAAGCCAGGCCAACCTGGCCTCCTGGTCTTCAACTTCCTGTTTCAGTGCAATTGATTCCTTTCTGTGCTCATCAGGAGCATTCAGCATTTCATCAAGTTCACTTCTGGCCGCTTTCGCAGTCTCCAGTATATCAAGGATGGAGGATACAGTGGCCTGCCGTACCATATCATTGTCAGGAACGGTCTCGATAATTTCTTTAAGCAATGACCTTATGCTGTCGATATAACCGTACTCCTCACTTGAAGAAAGATTTGCATTTTGAAGCTTGTTCTCGATATTCCCTATCTCACTTCCCAGGTGCTGTATTTTCTCCTTATCACTGATAGTCTCAAGAAGTTTCAAACGCAGTTTACCAGCCTGAAAATATAATTGGTGGCGTTTTTCCTTTAATACAACAAGGCGCGTTTCAAGAGCTTCCAGTTCTTTACTTACTCGATTGTATTCAAAACGACCTGACCCGATCTTTTCTTCCAGGTCTTTCAATTCACTGCTGTATTCACCCATGAACCGGTTATGTTTTTCAATTACAATGGATAACAATTCGCTATCATCCAGTAGTGTCACAGGCGTATTGGTTACTTCGGTTTCTGTATCTGGCAAAGTGGTTTCCCCATATAGCTTAAAGCCACTTATCGTAATACCTGAATATATCCTTTTCCAAAAAAAAACTATACCTGTTGAGTTCACACACAGAACATCTGGGCATGGGGTATGCCGCCGATGATGATTACACATTCCGGTTCTATGGCCCCGCAGGATATGGCAGCAGCAACACTCTGTTCTCCAACAATATTTGCGGTTGTTGCCCCCATAAGAGCGGTCTGTACCCGGGCAGCATCAACCGGTTCCCCTTTGTAGAACTCTTCAGTTACTTCAAGTTTCAGTCCTGAGTCCCTATATGTATTTCCTATAAGGTCACGATCACAAACTGCTATCAGCACCGATACTTCAGTATCATATATTTTGATATACATGGTCACAGCTTGGATTATAAACTATTTAACCTTATGTTGATTTTAAGTAGCCGTTCCTTGGTTCAAAGATGGCCCCTTCCCTTTTAAGCCTCTTGATTATATCCTCTGCCTTATCCTCATCTATCCCGGCTTCTGAGGCACGCAGTAACACTTCATCCTTTGGTGCCTTACCTTCATGTTCTTGCTGGAGCTCACGTATGATGTCACGGATCAACTTGGCCCGGTCACGCTGGCTTTTAGCCATACCGGTACTGATCATATCGACATCCAGTTTCCCTGTCTCAGGGTCGGTCATAACCTGCCTCAGGCTTTCATTCACGATCCTGATAATGCGGTTCACATCATTTGTGGTCACAACATTACTGAGCCGCATCCTTGCCGAACCCTCTGCCAGGCGGACCAGGGCCTCAAGCTGTCTGGCAGTAACAGGTACAGGAGAATTGGGATCGGATGATCCCTGGTTCCGGAGGTTGAGGTAAAAATCAATGATCATCTGCCTGGCATCGCCCTCCAGGACAGGGAAGACGTTGCGTTTGGAATAAGCGATATATTTCCTCATCAATTCCGGGTCAATGGATGGCTGGATTACCTCCATAGCTTCATCGATCTGGTCCTGGGTGACAAGTGATGATTGTACATTATGGAACTGGGCATTGATCTCTCCCGCATAGTGCCCTTTCATTATATGCTCGGCAATATCCGTATCCCTTTTCTTACCGGGCTCGTCAGTCAGTATGAAGATAAGGTCGAACCTGGAGATAAGGGCAGGAGGCATATTGATCTGCTGTGGAATGTTCTCATACTTGTCGAACCTGCCGAATTTGGGGTTGGCCGCACCCAGCAGGGCACATCGGCTCTTAAGAGTGGCAAGTATGCCAGCCTTTGCAATACTTATGGTCTGCTGTTCCATGGCCTCGTGCAGGGCACTCCTGTCTTCCTTTGCCATCTTGTCCATCTCATCCACTGCTGCCATGCCCTTATCTGCCAGTACCAGTGCGCCGGCTTCCAGCGTCCACCGCCCGTCACCGAAATCATCCTTGACTGCCGCTGCAGTAAGACCGGCAGATGTAGTGCCCTTGCCTGAAGTGTAGATGCCCCTTGGCGATAATTTAATTGCATAACGCAAAAGCTGGGATTTAGCAATACCAGGGTCTCCCACCAGCAGCATATGAATATCACCCCTGATCCTTGACCCGTCAGGCAAATTTTTGGCCACTCCTGAGAACAACTGCAGTGCCATAGCTTCTTTTATCTCCTCATAGCCAAAGATGCTGGGAGCGATAGAGGATATCATCCTGTCATAAATATCAGGTGAACTGCCCAGTTCCCTGATCACCTCTTCATCTTCAGGTGTGATCTTGATCTCATCAAACTCATGGTCTTCCCGTTCGATAGACAGTCCGTCCAGTACCAGGTCAAAGTAAGTGCTCTTGATCTGGTTCTTTTCTCTCTGGTAACTCCTCAGTGTACCCACAATGGTCACACGGTCCCCTGGGGCCACCAGTCCTGACAGGTCATCCACAATGTCAATATCCAGTGTCTGGGGCTGTTCACCGCCCCTCAGGTCTTCAGGGGACTCCTGCAGCCTGAGCTTCTGGGCATCCACGAAAGTAGATTCATTTACAAGCAATTTGAACGGACCCTGCCTGCCGCATTGCTCATTCTCGCATTCCAGGGGTTGTACGAACTTATTGCCGCTCTGGAAAACATTTGTTATATGGCCGCACCTCTGGCATTCAAAAGCTGCCCTGACCAGTTTGGGCCTGACCTCAGTAGCCTTCCTGATTATACCATCAATAGCGATCAGTTTCGAAATATTTTCGCTCCTTAGAAGGCGTATATCTATCCTTGAAGAGAGCTTGACGATCCTTATGTAGGCATCTTCTAAGGTTACATCCATGGGCAGGTCTATCTTCTGAAGAGCATTATTGGCATTATCCAGCACTTTGGTAGGTGTTTCCAGTAGCTCTGTTGCAAGTTCCAGGTCATACCTTTCAATATCAGGAAATTCAATTACCAGACTCTTACTTTCCGGGTAAATGCCTGCAAGGGATAGCAACTGCTCCCAGTAATAACGCTTATAGAATTCTTCCCAGACAGGTTCAGATGAATGTTCGGTCATTTTAATAAATCTGGTTTATGGCTGGTAATCAGATATGAATGTTTCTAATGAGCGGGGTGAAAGTATTCTCTTGATCTTGTTTTTGTTCCAGTGGAAATGAGGGGGTGTTTTTTTGTTCGTATTTGTACGAAACATATATATAGAATAAATATCTAATAGTATAATGTACAAGCGAGGTTTAGCACTATTTTATTTTCTCCCACCCCCTTCCCTCGTTTGTACCCTCCACTATTATTAATGGAATATTGTTCATTACCTCAAGGAAAAGTTGATAAAGCATAAATGATGATAACTTTCTATATAATAATGCTTTAAAAAGATTTTTAATGATTCTACTTATTGTCATTTATGAGGGATAAATTATGAACGAAAAGGATAATGAGACTTCACGGGCTTTCGGGGAGGAAACTGAAAACGTTGGGTTCGGACCAATTCCTGAAAAGGAAGAGGATTTACCTGAAGAAGAACCGGTACTAGCTTCTGATGAGGAAACGGTGGCAGTTTCTGATAAAGAGCCAGAGGAAGAAGTTGAAGTGGAACCGGAAACTTCCGGGGAAGAAGAACCCGTGGCAACTTCTGATGAGGAAACAATGACAGTTTTTGGTGAAGAGCCAGAGGAAGAAGTTGAAGTGGAACCGGAAACTTCCGGGGAAGAAGAACCCGTGGCAACTTCTGATGAGGAATCGGTGGCAGTTTTTGGTGAAGAGCCCAAGGAAGAAGTTGAAGTGGAACCGGAAACTTCCGGGGAAGAAGAACCGGTAGTAGCTTCTGATGAGGAATCGGTGGCAGCTTTTGATGAAGAGCCCAAGGAAGAAGTTGAAGTGGTGCCGGAAACACCTTCGAAAGAAGAAATGCCAGTGAAAGAAGAGCTTCCTGTTAAAAAAGAGCCTGAAACACCACCCGAACCGGCCCCTGTGATCAAAGAAGAGCCAAAAGAGGCACCACCTAAAGAAGTGGTGATCATAAAGGAAGTGGAGAAAAAACCCAGCAAGTTTGTTAAAAAGATCAAGCGAGCAGCACTTGTAATAGTCATTGTAATCGCACTGGCCCTTGCAGGCACCATGTATGCCTGGACCTCTGGCATGGATGATTTGAGAGACGACAATGACTATCTTATTGTTGTGGTTTTCAAGGAAGCTGAGGCAGCGAGTATATATCATAAGGATACAGGAGAATCAGAGATTATCGAAGTTACTGAGCTGGAAAAAATATCCAACCGGAAACTCTTTTTTGAATCTGCCCAGAAGAAGTACGGTGTACTTGACAGGATGATCATTATTGATGTGGATACCCTAAGAAAATTATCTACAGATGAATATATTTTATATAAAAATGATCCCGAAAAGAAAATCACCAAAAACGAAATGTATAATTGGATGATTGGTAAAGATTTCCCCAGTGATGCAATACAGGGTAATGATTCCCCATCAGTAGTCAATGCCAATATGTTGAAATCATGGCTTGATCATTATGAAGGACAGCTGTTTGGGAATTGGGGAAGTTATACCATTAAAGTTGTCTTAAATGGATACAGATCTGAAAAAATAATCATATATCCTGGAAACTCTGCACTTTTTATCCTGAAATACGTAGCAGTAGAAAGAATATTCTTCCCGGTGTGAAAGACTTAGACATGATTTAAATCAAGCAGATGGACCCTACCATCTGCTCTCTTTTAATTCCCTTCGTTTCTTTTCAAGGAAAGAGTATACCGGACCGTGCGGAGAACCCTTGAGCAGCATTTCGATACCGGTACGTACTACCAGTACCTGGTCAGGGTACCCCATCAAGCTCACTGTTTTCCCCATGACCGATATCTTACTACCTGTCAGGTTCTCGAATATCTCCCTTGACCTGCCGTTCTTACCTATTATCCGCCCCTTAAACCGTTTCATTTCCTTGGGCGTATTAGCTATATGACTCAGATCAATAATTTCCAATATCAGCATATCATCATCAAACAGGCGCAGGGCCTTCTCAGGACTAAAACCCCTGCCGATAGCCTTTATTACCTCTGCAGCCCTCATTGCCATCAGCGGGTCTTCGGGACTAATGATCTCAACACTCCCAGTATTACTGTCAATGTCAAGTTTTGAAGTGGACTTTTTCTCAATAATATCTTTAATGCTCCCTTCAGGTCCGATTATTGCGCCGACCCTGTCCATGGGAACTTTAATGTAAGTGGATGTTTTGCTATCTATCATACCAGCCCCCATAAAATACTTAATAGCACATATTATTGATGGTCGACCCTGGACCGAATTACCTTTTCATAAAGCTCGTTGGTATCCACGACCACTTGGGACCTGGAGAAGAACCTTGCCATATTATCGATATCCCTCTGCAGGAATTCGTCTGAATTCAGGTGGTCAAGGGTCACAGACTGGCCCATATCAATAAATACCGGAATCAGGGAGTCAGGGTCTACCAGAATATTATATTCACTCAGGTCGCCGTGTACCAGTTGTGCATCCCTGTACAACCGCACAAGGAAATCCTCAACAGCCTCATATATGAATGATGCCTGTTCTGTATCCAGGTTAAGATCACGAAGTTGCGGGAAGGGAATATTTTCCTTTCCGATAAACTCCATAACCAGTATGTTCCTGTTGGTTATAAGAGGCATGGGTACGTTCAACCCCGCCTCCTTTGCCCTGCTTAAATTCCTGAATTCCTTACGGGTCCATGCCAGTACAATATCCTTTTTGGTGTGTCTTATGTTCCTGAACCTCACATCACCGATCAGGTACTCCTGCATGGCCCTGAAATTACTGTTACTTATACGATAGATTTTGATAGCCAATTCCTGCAGTTCATCATCCTGTGTTCTTACTGCATGGAAGATGTTGGCCTCCTTCCCTGTACTTACTGTACCCCCGAGCGCATCCAGGTATCCCTTTGATGAAAGCTTGTACAGGGCCATCAGCGTAGCTGTATCGAAAACCTCATCCTTGACCTTAAAATCTTCAGAATTCTTGATCTTCTTCCTGAACTCATCGATCTTCTCGTCAAACTTTTTCAGTTTTTTTGAAGTAGTAATGTCCAGGTCGACCATCATGGATCATCCTTTCAGGTATCCTCTTCTTTCCAGCCAGTCCACTTGTGGTCTGGTGTATCGCCATACAACATCTGACTTCTCATCCTGGAAATCCCACGGTACCACAATAACAATATCACCTGCTCGAATCCACGTACGTTTTTTCATCTTTCCCGGAATCCTTCCGAGTCTTACCACTCCATCCATGCACCGTACTCTGATCTTATTAGCACCAAGCATACTTTCAACTTTACCTAAAATCTCTCTGTCCTGTTTGCGGGGAACCCTTACTCTTATTACTTCATTCTGTTCTGGTTGTTTTTTCCTATGAATACTCAGATTAACACCTCTATATAAAATGAGAAAAACAGATGTTCACATGATTTCCTCTGATAATGAACCGTTACATTATTTTTTCATAAATTGGCACGTAGATATATAAAACTAAGCTATTACTATAAAACTAAGCTATTACTGTCGCTATGATAAGCATATTGCAATCGACAGATCAAGAAAATGCTCACCTCGTTAGCATTTTCTAAACCTACAGGAAAGTATATACTTTCCTATACGTGTACAAATTATATTAGTAATCCAGGTTTAGGCTAATCCTAAACAGTAGACGTGTAGGGTGATTGGTCCAGTATACTGATACCATTATCAGATATGTTCAGTACACGTATCTGGTTTAATGTCTTCGAACCCCTTAGTTTTGCCACATAGATGGAACGCTGTAAGTTGTTACCTGAAACTACCCGACCAAGACGTGTCACCGAGTCTGCGCCGTATTCTACAACAGACTCAACATGGAAAGTCGTCCCTACAGTGACGATAGTAGTATTATTATGTGCTCTTAGCACACCGAACAGGTCATCTACAAGTGTCTTTAATTTATAAGGAGAATCAATTGCAAGTAACATGGCTTCAATGGCATCAATAAATACCCTGTCAGGTTTGACCTCTTCGATCTTACGGACAAGGAGCTTCTTAAAGCTCATGATAAGTTCCATAGGTGCCATGTCAATAGTCTTCTGTAACCTGAGTTCAGGGTCGGCTATATCAACAAATGTTACCTTACCCGATTCCTCCATATCCCAGAAATCCCATTTGAATGAAGAATACATCTCTTTTTTCAGGGATTCGGCTGATTCGGAAGTCATAATACAAAGGGATTTTTCATTGTTCTGGGCGCCATGATACAGAAATTGAGAGCCAAATACAGTTTTACCAGTCCCTGATTCCCCGGAAACCACATTTACTGTCTTTTTGAAATAGCCACCGTTCAACAAATCATTGTAACCAGTGATTCCTGAATCCACCCTATCCAAAATTTCATTCTTGATTGTCATTTGAACCAACTAACATATTAACATACTTCATTATGAAATTTTCTATCAAATACACAAAATAGACTTTATATTTTCAGCTGTCCCATTCGTTCAACGGCCTCATTTATTCGCTCCACTGACTGGGTCAGGGAAAAACGCACATACCCTTCACCATAATCACCGAAACCCACGCCTGGTGTGGCCACGATACCTGCTTCTTCCAGCAGTATCTTTGATAAGCCCATTGAATCATGACCGTCAGGTACCGGGGCCCAGATATAGAATGTAGCCTTTGGCGGCTTGACATCAATACCCAGTTCCTTTAATCCCACCATCAGGGCATCCCGCCTCTGTGTGTATAGCTTGTTCATGTCACTGATACACTGCTGGGGGCCCTGCATTGCCTCGATCCCTGCCTCCTGTACCGCTTCAAAGGCCCCGGAATCCACATTGGTCTTGACCTTACCCAGGCCGTCCAGGATCTCGGCATTGCCCACAGCGAACCCTATCCTCCATCCGGTCATATTATAGGTCTTTGACAGGGAATGCATTTCAATACCCACGTCCATGGCGCCGTCGAATTTTAAGAAACTTGGTGCCTTATAACCGTCAAATGTCATCTCACTGTAAGCATTGTCATGGACGATGATGACCTCATTCTCTTTTGCGAACTCAATGACATCTTCAAAGAACTTATCAGGTGCAATGGCCGATGTGGGGTTATTCGGGTAGTTCAAAAACATTAGTTTTGCCAGTTTTGCTACATCCTTGGGTATTGCATCAAGGTCAGGCAGAAAACCATTTTCTTCAAGCAGAGGCATAATAAAGGGCTTTCCATCAGCAAACAACGTGCCTATTTTATACACAGGATATGCGGGGTCCGGGATCAGGGCAATCTCTCCAGGGTTTATGAATGCCAGTGGTATATGGGCGATACCCTCCTTTGAGCCTATCAGGGTCAGCACCTGGGAGACAGGATCCAGTTCAATACCCAGGTGTTCCTTATACCACTTTGCTGCGGCTTCCCTGAAGGACAGCATGCCGGTATATGAAGGGTATTTGTGCCTGATTGGGTTTTGTGCAGATCTATACAGGGCCTGGATGATATTATCAGGTGTGGGCATATCCGGGTCGCCAACACCCAGGTCTATCACATCCACGCCTTTTTCAATTGCTCTGGCCTTTGCCTTATCTATGGCTGCAAAAAGATACGGTGGGAGATTGTTGATCCTTTCTGAGTACATTGGTTTCACCTTTGGTAAATGATAAAATATAGTGCTTGGATTGAATTGCAAAATGTCTTTATATCTACTTAAACCTTTAAGTTACACTATTTATGAAAATCTCTGAGATCGACATTCCCGATGCTGTAAAAGGATTTTACATAGAGTCCGGCATCTCTGAACTTTACCCGCCCCAGGAAAAGGCTGTTGAAGCCGGACTGCTTGAAGGGCGAAATATCCTGGCAGCCGTGCCCACGGCGTCGGGCAAGACCATGATGGCTGAGATGGCAATGCTAAAGTCCATCACCAATGGCGGGAAGTGCCTGTATATCGTACCGTTACGGGCACTGGCATCAGAGAAATATGCACGGTTCAGGGAATTCCAGGAACTGGGCGTTCAGGCAGGAGTTTCCACAGGCGACCTGGATTCCAGGGACGAGTGGCTGGGCAGGAGGGATATTATTGTTGCAACCTCAGAGAAGACAGATTCACTGATACGCAACCGTGCACCCTGGATTAAGGATATTACAGTAATTGTGGCAGATGAGGTGCACCTGCTGGATTCACCTGACAGGGGCCCAACCCTGGAGGTCACCCTTGCACGGCTCATGCAAATGAATCCAGATGTCCAGATAATCGCACTCTCTGCCACAGTGGGAAATGCACAGGAGATGGCGCAGTGGCTTGATGCTGCACTGGTTGAGAGTAAGTGGCGGCCGATCGACCTGCAGGAGGGAGTATTTTTTAGTGGTGCAATAAAATTCCCAAATTCCCTGCGTACTGTGGAACATAAGTACAAAGATGAACTGACCGACCTAGTCTATGATACCCTTAATGAAGGTGGGCAGTGCATTGTATTCGAGAGCAGCCGGCGGAATGCTGAGGCCAGTGCCAGGCGGCTTGGCCAGGCCCTTGGTAAAAGCTTAAGAATTTCAGAAAGCACAGAAAGCTCAGGAAGCACTGGGAGCACTGGGAGCACTGGGAGCACTGGGAGCACTGGAAGCTCAGGACATGAATACAGCGTAAAACTGGATCGCCTGGCCAATCAGGTCATGGATACTGGTGAGACTGAGATCACAATGCGGCTGGCACAATGTGTAAGGGGCGGGGCGGCGTTCCACCATGCCGGACTGCTGTCGGAGCAGAGAAAACTTATAGAGGACGGGTTCAGGAACAACCTTATCAAGGTACTTTCATCCACGCCCACACTTGCCGCAGGACTGAACATGCCTGCCAGGCGCGTTATTATCAGGGGTTACAGGCGGTACGATCCAAACTACGGGATGGTGCCCATACCTGTGCTGGAATACAAACAGATGGCAGGCCGGGCAGGCCGTCCCGGTCTTGACCCGTACGGTGAGTCGGTACTGATATCAAAATCTGATGAGGAAATGGAGGGACTTATTGAACAGTATGTGAACAACGATGCCGAGGATATCTATTCCAAACTCGGTACAAAAAGCGCCCTTCGCACCCACATCCTTTCAACAGTATCCACCGGGCTTGTAAAAAGCAGGGAAGAACTGATGGATTTTTTAGGCCGTACTTTTTTCGCTCACCAGCAGGATACCTGGAAGCTGGCGGCTGTAGTCGATGAAGTGATAGAGTTCCTTGCGACGAACAACTTGATAATAGACAGTGACGGGCTGCACCCGAGCGAACTGGGCGAACTGGTGACCAGGTTGTACATTGACCCCATGTCTGCCAGTACCATTCTGGACGGACAGGGGCACCTGGGCAGGGTGAACGTGACCGAACTGACACTGCTCCAGCTAATCTGCAATACCCCGGATATGCGGCCCCTGTACCTGAGAAATAACGATTATGGCTGGCTGGATGACTATGTGCAGCAGCACAACGATGAATTTGTAGCTCCTCCTCCCCCTCACAGCAGCGAGTATGAATGGTTCATGTCTGAAGTAAAGACAGCCGTGTTACTGCTGGAATGGATATCTGAGAGCAAGGAAGATGATATTACAAGCAGGTTCAATATCGGTCCTGGTGATATAAGGGCACAGGCGGACACTGCCCAGTGGCTTATGCATTCCACTGCCCGCATATTAACCTATCTCGGCAGCGAACATGCAGGTTTTGCACAGGAACTGGTGGAGCGCATATCCTATGGTGCAGCTAAGGAACTGCTGCCCATTATCAAGATAAAGGGTATCGGGCGTGTGCGGTCAAGGAAGCTGTATAATGCAGGATACAAGGATATCGAAGCTATCAGGAAGGCTGAATTCAAAGCACTGGCTGATATTATCGGTCCGAAGATAGCTGTTAATACCCTTAAGCAGCTCGGGATCGATGTTGATAGAAAATCGAGTGACTTCACAGAAAATGTTAAAGCACAACAGAACATCGAAGATTTTTAATAAGTTGCATCATTCATAGATAGACTTTTAATGTATGATGATAATCCTTGATGTCTTATAAGAATGTAAAAAGTTACTTTACACATTTACATTACATATTTACATTATACATTTACTTTAGACATTTACATTACACGTTTTCATTACATATTTTCAGGTGAACATTTTGCACATAATTATCATCGGTGCCGGTGATGTTGGATATCATCTTGCCAAAGCTGTATATCAGGACCATGAAGTGGTGATTGTTGAAAAGGATGAAGATGCCTTAGAGCTGGTAATGGGTCTTGATGTACAGGTTATCCAGGGCAATGGTGCTGATATAAAGGTCCTGAAACAAGCGGGAGTGGAAAATTCAGACCTGGTGGTGGCTGTAACCGATCATGATGAACTCAATATCGTGGCCTGTATGGCAGCCAAGCTGCTGACAAAGAACGGAACCAAGACCATTGCAATGGTCAGTAATCCTGATTACATAAATGAACCTGTGACCATGCGTGAACAGATAGGCATGAACATCATGATATGTCCCGAACTTTCCCTTGCCTATGAAATGTACCAGATACTCTCGATACCTTCGGCTGTTGATGTCCAGGATTTTGTGGGAGGAATGGTCAAGATGATCGAGTTCAAGGTAGATGATGGAAATGTGCTGGTGAACAAGCCCCTCAGAAAGATACAATTTCCTCAATGCAGCATGATCGCAGCCATATTCAGGGATAATGATGTCATCATTCCGGGAGGGGACGATGTCATCCTCTCAGGTGATAGGGTGGTACTGATAGGCAAGGAAGAGGCCATACAGGAGATAAGGAAATGGTTCGAGGTCAGCAACCAGAGTAAAAAAGTGCTGATAGTGGGGGGCGGCACTGTAGGGTTCTACCTGATTGAGCTGCTTCGTAAGAAAGACTTTAACATCACACTGGTCGAGAAGGACTTGAAACGGTGTGAAATGATTGCCGAGTCCCTGCCAAATATCATGGTCATAAACGGTGATGGCACTGATATGAAGATACTGGAAGAAGTAAATGTCCCTGGTATGGATGCAGTGGTTTCTGTTACCAATAGTGATGAGAAGAACCTGCTATGCTCCTTGCTTGCCAGGCAGCTGGGTGCAATTAAGGTCATGGCCCGGGTGGAAAGGACCGAATACACCCAGTTGTTCGAGATGGTGGGTGTGGATGTGGCCATGAGTTCCAGGGAAGCTACCATCAATGAGGTGCTCAAGACCACGCTGCTCAAGACAGGTATCCAATCCATTGCCACACTGGAAGGTGAAAAAGCTGAAGTGCTTGAACTTACTGCCAAAGCAGGTTCAAAAATAGTAAAAAAGCCACTGAAAAGTGTCAAGTTCCCAAAAGATGCCATTGTCAGCACAATAGTACGCGAAAGTAACATAATTGTACCTGACGGTAATGTTCAGATACAACCAAGTGATAAGGTTATTGTCTTCACCAAATTGGAAATGGTTTCAAAGGTGGAGGAACTTTTCAAGTAGGGCGGATCGCCTTTGTCATGGAATGACTTCAAGATTATTTTGAGGGATGTGGGCAGCCTCTTACTGATAGTAAGCCTGCTTGCACTGGTATCCATTGCAGTGCCCCTGGTATTCGGGGAATATGAAGCCATTTATGCTATGCTGGTCACGTCAGTCCTGGCTGGTATTGCAGGACTGGGGCTAAAATTCATCGGTAAGACCGAAGGTGAGATACAACTGACGCATGCCATGGCCATCTCATCCATTGCTTGGCTGGTAATCCCCTTATTGGGCAGCATCCCGTATATCCTGATCGAAGGTATGTCCCTCTTAAATTCGGTATTTGAATCCACTTCGGGATGGACGGGCACAGGGCTCACTATGATAACGGCCCCATCACAACTTACCCATACCATCCAGTTCTGGAGGTCGCTTACCCAGTGGATAGGCGGAGTTGGGGTGATCGTGCTGATCATCAGCATAATAACCCGGCCTGGCACCAGTATGTACAACCTGTACCGTGCCGAAGGACGGGAAGAAAAGATATTCCCCCGCATTATGACCACTGTAAGAATGATATGGTGGATATATTTCCTGTTGACGATCCTTTCCATTTTAATCCTGCTCGTGGCCGGAATGCCCCTGTGGGATTCCATAAACCACGGCATGACCACCATATCCACAGGCGGCTTTTCGGTAAAGGACTCAAGTATTGCGTCTTATGATAATCCACTGATAGAACTTGCCTTGATACCGATAATGGTAATGGGTGCAATTCCATTCCTGGTACATTACAAGGTCCTGAAAGGGAATGTGGGTGCCTTCTTTAAAGATGTGCAGTCTCGCAGCCTGTTAATCCTGCTATTCCTGGGAGGGGGACTGCTTGTGGCAGAGAACTTCCTCAGTTACGGCTGGTGGTCAGAGGCTTTTCGGTATTCTATATTCCAGGCGGTGTCAGGTTTGACCTGTACTGGCCTGCAGACCGCCACCATACACATCTGGTCGCCTAATGCCAAACTTATAATCATTCTATTGATGCTGATCGGAGGGGCTGCGGGTTCCACTGCCGGTGGTATCAAGATTGTGAGGGCCGCCGCCATGTTCGCAGGAATTGGGTGGTGGTACAGGAAACTCTCACTGCCCCATGAGGTAGTTGTGGTCCAGAAGTTCGGGGATAAGGTACTGTCTGATGATGAAATGGGCGCACAGCTCAATGAGGCTGCGATCATCTCGTTTCTGTGGGTGTTATTCCTGTTCATGGGTATTTTCGTGATGCTGCATATCGCACCACCGCCGTACTATGTTGATGATGTCATATTTGAGGTGGTATCGGCACAGAGCAATGTGGGATTGTCCACAGGCATAACGTCGCCTGATATGATGTGGGTTGGTAAACTGATGCTGATATTCAATATGTGGATCGGCAGGCTTGAGATCATACCCATTATTGTGACTTTCAAGGTACTGCTGCGGCGTTTTGGATAAAGAACTTATCATATAAATTACGTAAAGAATGGGTTATACAATGAGATATAAAGTGGTCCTTAATACCCTGGGAATTATCCTGAAATACCTGGGGATCTTAATGCTTATCCCGGCACTTGTGGGATATTATTATTCCCTGCATGACCCGGCCCAGTTCCCATCTGTTATGGTATTCATATATTCGTTTTTGGTCACAACTTCAGTGGGGCTTGCGCTGCAATATACCAATCGCAGCAGCGATGAGTTCAGGAACCGCGAGAGTTTTGGCATCGTGGCTTTTGCCTGGCTCCTGGCAGCAATATTTGGTGCTTTGCCCTTCCTGCTGAGCGGGATGCAGCCAGTCGATGCCCTGTTCGAGTCCATGTCAGGCTTTACCACCACCGGCGCCACCATTATGACAGATATCGAGTCCCATTCAAAGGCCTTGCTGTTCTGGCGCTGCTTCATGCAGTGGCTGGGTGGCATGGGTATCATCATGCTGTTTTTGGCCATCCTGCCCAAACTGGCAGTGGCGGGCCGCCAGTTATTCAGGGCAGAGGCGCCCGGGCCCACTGAAGATAAACTCAAGCCCAGGCTCAAGGAGACGGCCAAGATACTGTGGATGGTGTATGTGGTCATTTCAGCAGTCGAGTTCATTGCACTGCTGTTGGCCGGTATGGGGGTGTACGACAGCCTGACCCATACCTTCACTACCATGGCATGCGGCGGTTTCTCACCCAGGGCCGATTCCATTGCAGCTTTCAACAGTCCCCTTATCGAGGGGATCATCGTTTTTTTCATGTTCGTGGCAGGTGCTAATTTTGCACTGCATTACAGGCTGATATATGTGGATCATAGAAGTTTGTTAAAGGATGGCGAGTTCAAGTTCTACAGTTTCATTGTGGTCTCTTCCACTGCGGCGCTGACCTGGACACTCTGGAGGACGGGGATGTTTGAGGAGATTGGCACATCCTTCAGGTATGCCATATTCCAGGCGTTGTCTATACTGACAACAACGGGCTATGCCACCCATGATTTTAATACGTGGCCGGACTCGTCTCGCATGGTCCTGTTTATGCTCATGTTCATTGGAGGCAGTGCAGGTTCCACTGCAGGCGGGATCAAGGTGGTGCGACTGCTGTTGATGTTGAAGTATGCATACCGGGAACTGTTCAGGTCACTCCAGCCAAAGATGGTGCGGCCCATCCGGCTGGGTGAGCGGGTGGTGCCTGAGGATGTGATGAACAGTATCTTTTCGTTCATTATCCTGTATATACTGGTGTTCATGGCCAGCACATTCATATTGGGTGAGTTGGGTATTGATGCGCTCAGCGCTGCTTCGGCGTCCATTGTGACGCTGGGTAATATAGGACCAGGGTTTGACCTTGTGGGACCGTGGTCCAATTTCAGTACCATACCTGATATGGGGAAACTTGTGCTTATCGCAAATATGTGGATCGGCAGGCTTGAGATTTTCACGGTGCTGGTGCTGCTGATACCAGGGTTCTGGAAGGAGTGAGGGATTGGACTTATTATTTACATTTTTTTTGCACAATGCTGTGGGATTTTTATCTTATAGGTTGGAATGTAGCGATATATCTGTTTTGGGTATTTGGATGACAGTGGTGGCAAAATGAATGGGGGCTGGACAGCATTTCAATATGAATCGCAGATGGACGCAGATACACGCAGATTGAAGGTTGCCGTTCACTGTTTCACCGCAAAGAGCGCAAAGTTCGCAAAGACATTGTAACCTTTACTTTGCGTCCTTTGCGTGCTTTGCGGTGCATTATTTCATAAATTATATATTTTAACAGCCATATCCACCTCCGGCAGCACCAACCAACACCCGAGGCCGCCTCCCGCATCGAAGAGCAACCGGGCGCAGGTTGTGGGGTTGAGCGGGAGGGGGGCCGGGTGAGTGCAGGAGCAGCGCAGCCAAGTAGAGATGGTAGGCGGCAGCAGAGCGAAATAAGGCGTGTGGGATGGGGTCTTTTCAATATTAGCAACCGAGAGCACAGAGGACACAGAGAAAAGCAACAAGGTTCTGTGCACTCTGTGTGCTCTGTGGCTTAAAAATCAGATAAATTATATATTTCAACAGCCATGCCCACCCCCGGCAGCACCAACCACCACCCGAGGCCGCCGCCTGCATCACAGAACATCCGCGCGCCGTCTGTCGCAGTGTAAGTCTGGGACGGGCGTGCTGCTTCTCGATCACAGTGGGAGAGTAGATGGGGCGGCGCATCCATCAGCAGGCGTTCCATACCGGACACTCAAGCGTGCATAGGGATGCGCGGACTTTTTGGGATGGTAGTAGAAGTTTTATGGTGAATGTTCATTCTTTTAATAAATAGCCCCCCTACTCCGAGAGTAATCGATAGCGATCGAAGTATCATGGAGTAAACACATTCAATATCTGATATTCATTATCTATTTAGAAATCACTTAGTGCAATAATTTGCCTGATACTTTCATCAATCGTTGAAAAATTTTCGCCGGATTCTCACCCTATCAGGCATAATTACCGTGAATGACCATAAAATTTCTGCCAGATGATCTTCGATAGCAGCGATGATAATCTCTGCTTTGGTTGTGGCTGATAATCCGGCAAGGCGGACGAGAATAATGCCAGGTGCAACTCTATCCTGACGAAATACCAGTTCCCCAAAATCCTTGTCTGCCGTTAACAGTATCGCCTCTTCCTGATTAACCAGATTCAAAACCTCTTGATCAGAAATCCCTGGTTCCATTTCAGCAACGCATAACACAGTATGCCCATCGTGCCTGAGACGATCTACAATCTGTCGATCTACACACTCATCAGCAAGAAACTTCACTTTTCTGCCTCGTAATGGGGTAGACCACATCCGCCCGCAATGCATCTGATGCAAATGCTAACGCAGCACGGATCTTTTCTTCTGTCAGGCGTGGGTGTGCCTCGATGATCTGTTCAATGCTCTCGCCAGCAGCAAGTTTTTCCAGGATTAATTCCACTGTAATACGCGTACCTGCAATTACAGGCTTGCCCATCATGATTGCCGGGTCGGATTGGATAAGATGTCTTTGCATTATGTATGCCTCTTTTTATAGATTGGAATGCAGTGATATATCTGTTTTGGGTATTTGTATGACAGTGGTGGCAAAACGAATGGGGGCTGAAATTCGTTATTCATAAGACACGGATTCACACGGATTTACACAGATTGAAAGTTTGCTGCCTTTTGTTTCACCGCAAAGGTCGCAAAGAGCGCAAAGACAATGTTACCT